>Ga0105104_10000967_pt1 | contig 22378 bp, 10 predicted proteins | sample PPLLaktember2015_3_FD_87034 | JGI IMG/M metagenome (GOLD analysis project Ga0105104, IMG submission 87034) | Freshwater sediment microbial communities from Prairie Pothole Lake near Jamestown, North Dakota, USA - PPLs Lake P7 Core (6) Depth... | ecosystem: Environmental > Aquatic > Freshwater >... | reverse complement strand
ACCGGGGATCTGGTATAATACTCCCGGATTTAAATATCTAAAACTCGTTTTATTCAAAACAGCGAACACCCGATTTAATCTCTTTCATTAAGCTTATATTTAATTTTTGGGCTTAATTTCCACTGGCGGAAGCCTATTTCAAAAACAAACCATTTATCCCCTTGAATAGGAGCGATTCTATATGAGCATCACAAGCAAATATGTAAGAAATCTATGGAAAATACCGGTGTCCAATGCTTAAAATACTTTTAATCACTTTGTACAAAGACGCCCGCAGCTCGGCCATGGAGGAGATCGGTATCGAATCCATCGCCGCTTTCCTTCGTTCCCGCGGGTATGACGTGATGCTTTCCGGTCAAACCCAGGACCAACTGGATTACTCGAAAATCGTGGAGTTTAACCCCGGTATCGTGGGGGTACCCGTTTATAATACCATCCGCGACCTGTTCTACCGGTTCAGCAGTAAAATCAAACAAATGTTACCTGGGGTGCTCATCTGCGCCGGTGGGTATTATCCCACTTATAACGACCGGGAACTATTGGAAGAAGCCCCAATGGTGGATTTTGTCGTACGCGGCGAAGGTGAAATCACTTTCCTTCAATTAGTCGAAGCCATCGAACAAAATCGATCTCTTGAAAATATCCCCGGTCTCACCTACCGCAGCGAAGGCGAAACCCGGTCGAACCCGGACCGCGATTTAATAGATGACCTCGATACACTCCCGGTTCCTGCCAGGGATATCCTGGAAAAAAACAATTTAAAAATAGCGCTCTTATCCACTTCCCGTGGGTGCAAAGCCGCTTGCACTTTTTGCGTGAACCGAACGTTCTGGAAAAAATGGCGCGGACGTTCCGTTTCTTTAATTATGGATGAAATCCGCACCCTCCATGCCCAGGGTCACAGGCAATTAAACATCATCGACAGCAGTTTCGAAGACCCCGATTTGAATCGAATGATGGAGATTGCCCGCGGCATCTCCCAACTGGACCCCGGTATCTCCTACTTCATCGATGTCCGGGCCGAATTCTACCACAAAGCCTCCGACCAGGACATGAAGCTTCTAAAAAAATCAGGGCTGCGCGGCGTTTTGATCGGGATCGAAGCCGGGAACCCTACGGATCATAAACTCTATGCCAAAATGGCGGACCTACAGGACAGCGGTAAAACAATCTCCTTCTTCCGTTCCCACGGCATCGCCGTAACCATCGGGTTTATTAATTTCAACCCTTATTCCACTTTCGAAACCTTGAGAGAAAATATCGATTTCCTCGAAAAACACGGCTTCGCCAGTTGTTTCGATTGTATTTCCAACCGCTTGATGGTGTTTAAAGGCAGTACCCTGTACCGCGTGTTGGAAAAAGACGGCCTGCTGCAAAATACGATATCCCAGGACCCCCGCGCTTACCTGTACAAAGATGAACGCATCCGCTCCCTCGCTCTCTATATCTCGGATTACATGGACCGCCTCGGGAACATGCCCCGTAATATCGTCGACGGGTTTTATTTTTATACCAATTATTTCAATGTTCTCCTTCAACACTACAAACACCACTTCGACACACCCGCCCTCCAACAAGGACTGGAACAAACCCTGCACTGCGAGAATCGAATCGCGGAAATCCTGGGCCGTTTAAACAATCTCAACGCCCAATGGTCCAGGGAATTGCTCAACCTCGCGGAAAAAGGATGGAATAAACTTCAAGCCAATATCATTTCCAACCGGGTTATTTCTCCCACCACTCTCCACGAAATATTAACGGAATTGGATATGGAACAATTTACATTATCGGAAAAGCTCCTGCGTCTTGGCCCGCAGTATACGGCCCATTTGACATGGAAGTAATTTCGGGCGAACTGCTTTATCGGAATTACTTTTTTCTTGACAAACTAAAAAAACTTTGCTATTCTAAAAAATCAACAAAATGAAAAAAAGAGGTATTTGAAAATGATTAAAAAGAAGCTCGACGTGAGTAGCGAAGTTAAACAGCACTTAGAACTGATGAAGAAACATTTAGCCGGTTCTTTTGGGGGGCTGTCCTATTTAAACGAAGAAGGTGGCTGCGGCGGTCAATGCCATATTACCTGTGCCCATTACTGCCGCCTAATTTGCGAAGCTACTTGTAAAATAGGATGTGGGACTCACTGTTCTGAACCGCAAGCTGATTTTTATTGGCTTGTTAATATATTTTAAAATCGCAGTAGTATCAAAATTAACTCCAATTTTATTGATATAATATCAATGAGGTTCTGAATGCCCAAACATACCCCCAGAGAAATTTTTAACAACGATAATTCGTCAGAAAAAAAAGTACGGACCCTCTCATTGGTCTTAACCCGTGAGTGCAATCTTCGCTGCCTGTATTGTTATGAAAAAAGCAGCCACCGTACCGGCGAGAGCATGGATTTTCAAACAGCCAGTAATGCCATTACTCAATTCTTAGAAAGTGAAGATGAGTTCGACGGTGTTATAATCGATTTGTTTGGGGGTGAACCTCTCCTACAGTTTCCACTGATACAAGAAATTGTCCAATGGTGCAGGAGCAGAGAATGGAGAAAAAAATATATCTTTAGCTTATCTACCAACGGTACGCTGCTGAACGATGCGATGAAAAAATGGTTTGCTGAGAATAACCGGTATATTAGTATGGCTCTCAGCATCGATGGAAATAGAACCGCACACAACTTAACTCGAAATGGGTCCTATGATCTCGTTTATCCACATCTCGGTTTTTTTAAGGAGAATTGGCCCTATCAACCGGCAAAGATGACTTTCTGTGCAGAAAATATTCCCTATACTGCCGAAAGCATAATTGAAATGGAAAAAATGGAACTCAACTTTACAGCCAATATTGCATTCGAGAACTTTTGGGGAGATGGAGAAAACAAAACGCGGCTCCTGGACATCTATAAACAACAATTGGCACGGCTGGTGGAATATTATGTTGAAAATTCCCTTCTTTTCCCGGTATATCCAATGCTGGGCATTCTTCCCGCATATCTTGATATCCCCGAATATACGATAAACAATCGAAGAGATTGTGTTCGATTTTGTGGGGCGGGGCATGAAATGAGAGTCGTCGATGTGGATGGAAAACAATATCCCTGCCATCGTTTCTTGCCCTGGGTTACCGGGAAAGCGACTCCTCTGAATCCAGTAAACTGTCAGAAATCCTGGCTACCTGAACAATGCAATGAGTGTCCTATCGTTCAATCCTGCCCGACATGCGCCGGTTTTAATTGGGAACAAAACAACGATACGGGGATTCGGACTACATATCACTGCGAAGCCCACAAATATGAAGTTTTAGCCACTTCGGAAATTGCTGCACGCCGTTTGCAAAAAATACCGGTATCCCAGTTGGATTCTATGCCCCAACGGGAACAAGTAGCTATTAACGACCGGGTGCGATCCCTCCTGTTCTTAATCGAGAATGGCATTTAAACAAGGAGACGCTATGCAGCTATTCAAACGACTCATCGCAGCCATGGTTATTTCAATGATTATTCCCGGCCTATCGATTCAAGGAAAGGAACTATCCAAAGAGGTGTTTTTAAAAAACTATTTTAAAACACTATTCAAAACAGATGAAGTGATTGCTTTTCCCATAATGATACGGGTTAGTGGTTCTTCTGTTTACCTGGCCGATATCAAGCAATGCAAAATTAACCGGTTCAACAAAGACGGCAAGCTCTTAATGAGTTTCGGAAGCCAGGGAAGCGGGCCCAAAGAGTTTGATGATATAAGGGATTTAGCCATAGTTGACAATTCGATTTACGTCACCTGCATGTCCAAAATCAGTATTTTTACCCGGGACGGAAAGTTCATCAAAGAAATTCGAAGCAATATGGCCGACACTTACCTTTCTTTTATACCGGCTAAAGATTGTTTTATCGGTATGAGAAGGGATTTCAAAGGCTTTGAAAAGGGAATAGACTCTTATATTTTCGGCATTCTTACGCCGGGATTAAAAAAAACAAAAGATATCGTTAAAATCGATTTTAAAAGAACCCCGAATTTTGGTGGGAAAAAAGAGAACTGGTTGATGTTTCACAATTGCAGGAAGGGAGTGGTTTACAAGGACCGGCTGTATGTCGGTTGTACGGATAAGGGCTTTTATATAGGCGTGTATGACATTCGTACCGGGAAAATGCAGTATGAAATCGATAAAGAGTATGACAAGATTCCGATCACATCTGTGTTAAAGGATCGTGTGATGACCTCGCTCAAGTCGATGCACGGCGAAGAGGGATATAAAAAAATACTAAATACCAGGAACATTATCTTCCCGGACTACCTACCGGCTTTTGTTAATTTTTTCATTGAAAACGATAAAATATATATTTTTGAATTCCCAAAACCGGGTAGTCAGGGTATGTCTGATGTTTTAATATTGGACATGAAAGGAAATTTATTGAAGCGATCAAAATTTCTCGTAGGATCGCTATTTTTTAGTTTGGAATCCCCTAAGTCACACTCGTTTAATGAAAGCAAAGTTTACTTTGTATTTCCCGATCAAAAAGAAGATGATATCATTGATGTTTTTTATATCGACATAGCGGGGATAGTGAGGGATGGGTATTAGTGTTCGCCCGATTCCCAATTTGCCATCAGTTTGTCAGAACCCTTTTATAAACCATCACGGATGGACAGGTTCCGACACTTCCCCAAATTTTTATTAATTATTAACCGGTTAAATCTTGTCATTTCCTGGCAAAATATAAAAAAGGGGACAGGCAAGAAACCCACACGCAGTGTGGCTCCGTGCCCCCTGTGAGCTTTGTGAGAAAAATCTCTTTTTGGTTCCGGCTTGACCGGGTTATGTATTAAGTTGAGAAGACCTGATGCCACGAGCGAGCACAGGGGCTCGCACCTACATGGAAACAACAATGACTAAAACAACCTCCATACAAGCAAAATTCGACAAAAACAACACCCGGGACATGTTCGCTCTAACCCCCATGCAAGAAGGAATGCTGTTCCACTACCTGGAAAAACCCGCCAGCCCCGTATATTTCGAGCAGGTGAGTTTTACCCTGTCCGGCACCATCGATAAGGATTGCTTTGAAAAAGCTTGGAGCTACGTGGCTCGAACCAACGAAACCTTACGCACGGCCTTCCGCTGGCGACAATTGAAACAACCGGTACAATTGACCCTTAAAGATTTCGATATCGATGTGCATTACGAAGATTTAACCGGAACCCCCGATTCTAAAGACGATGCCGGGATTATTTCGAAACTGGAAGCCATTAAAACGGGAGACCGGAACACGCCTTTTCTCCTGGAAGAGGTTCCTTTCCGGCTCTGCCTGTGCAAAACCGGGGAAGAACGTTATGAATTAATCATCAGCCACCACCATATTTTATACGACGGCTGGAGCACCGGCATTTTAATCGAAGAGTTCGCCTCCGCTTATGCGGATATCCTCCACAAAAGAACCCCCGCAGCAGTTGTAAAAACGGGTTTTAAAGAGTACGTGAAGTGGATCCGCAGCGATGACAATGAAAAACAAGGGAAAGAAAAACTCTATTGGCAGAAATACCTGGAGGGTATACCGACACCGGCTCCGCTCTCGGTTAAAAACCCGGTGAACGCTGCCGGTAAAGATAGCGGTTGGGGTTTTGTTCGAAATACTTTAAACGATGACCTGCGAGAAAAACTGGATGCTTTTGTGAAAAATCATAAAATAACCCTGGCTGCCGTGCTTTACGCCGCGTGGGGCATACTCCTTCACCGGTACCAATCCGCTTTACTTGCCATCCAAACGGACAACGATGCCGGCACCGGTGCCGGTTCACCGTGTGTCCTATTCGGCACAACCGTCTCCGGCAGGAAAACCGGTATCCAGGGTATTGAAAATATGGTGGGGCTCTTTATCAATACGATACCGCTCAAAATCCAATTGGAGAAAAACAACCGCCATAAAAGCAGCACGGCTCTATCTTATCTCCAGGAAATACACGACAACTTGCAGGAACGAGAAACCTATGAAACAACGTCGCTGGGGGAAATCAAGGCTCAAAGCGGTATCGATCCGCATGGGGAACTCTTCGATACGCTGCTGGTTATTGAAAACTACCCTTTATCTACTGAATTAAATACTAAACGCTTTTCCGGGGGTCCAGGGGGCGGCTTTTTACGAAAAGAGCCCCCTGCAGATGCCTTTACATTTCAATCCGTATCCTCATCCGACCGCACCCATTATGACCTTACGGTTAGCTTCTCACCGGGTTCCGACTTCGTTGTGGTTTATACGTATCGAAGAGAAACGCTGGAAGAAGAAACAATCGCTCGCCTCGCGGGTCATTATGATGTCATTCTTCGAAATCTCCTGGAAAACCGGGACCAACAGCCGGTCGATATCGAGATGCTGACTCCCGAAGAGCAGGACCGATTGGTTTTCCTGTTCAATCAAACCGAGGAATCGGGCTTTCCTTTCCATAAAACGATTTATGAACTCTTTAAAGACCAGGCGGAAAAAGACCCGGGGCGTATCGCCGTTAAAACTGCCGCCAATACCTTCACATACAATCACGTGCGGCAAAAAGCGGAATGTATCGCCGAGCAAATTCGCGGGTATGGTTTGGGATCGGGTTCCATTATCGCCATTATGCTCGACCGCTCCATCGAAATGATGGCCGGCGTATTGGGCATCCTGGCTTCCGGCGCCGCTTACTTACCCATACTTCCTCAAACCCCGTCCCAACGCAAGAATTATATTTTCGAAGACAGCGGCACGTTGTTACTCCTCTCCGATAATAACCAAAAAACGAAAATCGAAGAAGAGATGCTGCTCGTCGAGGTTTTGTTTATCGATGAACTCAACTCCACTAATGATTCCTCTTCTATTCCTCCTCCCTCTTCCGTTTCACAGCCCCATGATCCCGCTTATGCGATCTATACATCCGGCTCCACGGGGAAACCCAAAGGCGTTTTGGTGGAGCACATTTCCGCCGTTAATCTTTTATCTTCCCTCCAGCAATTATACCCCCTTGAGCAGCACGACACCTTTTTACTCAAAACCTCTTTTGTTTTCGATGTATCCCTTACCGAGTTGTTCGGGTGGTTCATGGGCGGCGGACAACTGGCCATCCTCGAACCGGGATCGGAAAAAGAACCGGCTGAAATACTCGACGCTGTCGAGTATTTCCATGTCACCCATATTAATTTTGTTCCTTCCATGTTCCATTCCTTCGTCCAATACTTAAGCGCCCGCGATAAAACCAAATTATCTAGCCTTAAATATATTTTCCTCGCCGGCGAAACTTTATCCCCCGCCCTCGTAGAAACTTTCCAATCCCTGGATACCGGCGTTTCATTGCATAACCTCTACGGCCCCACGGAAGCCGCCGTATACGCCAGTTATTTCCCTGTTTCCCAATGGAACCGCTCCGCTGTTATCCCCATCGGGAAACCCCTCCCCAATATACAACTGTTTATCCTCGACCCCATGACTTCCACCCGCTTGCAGCCCATCGGCGTTCCCGGCGAACTCTGCATCTCCGGCACCTGCGTCGCCCGCGGGTATTTGAACCAACCGGCACTAACAGCAGAAAGATTTTCCCACCTTTTTGAAAAAAGGTGGGGCCAAAAACTTTTGATAAATTTGGATAATTTTCAGAGTATAGATATTGGAATTAATCCCGATTCATTCGTTGGATCCGATAATATCGATAATTTTCTCCTAAATAATAATAACCCTAACAATAGTTTTTACGGGGTCCAGGGGCGGTTTTTACAAAAAGAGCCCCTGGGCTCTCTCTACAGGACCGGCGATTTAGCGCGGTGGTTACCGGATGGCAGCGTGGAGTATTTGGGCCGGTTGGATCGGCAGGTTAAGATCAGGGGTTTCCGGATCGAGTTGATGGAGATCGAGGTTGTGTTGTCGAAGTACAAGGGGGTCAAGGAATCCGTGGTGGTGTGCCGGGAAGATGCGAGCGGGGAGAAAGTGATTTGCGCTTATTTTGTTCCCCAGTATCCCCAGTTGACCGCTGAGGTTTTGAAAGAGTATTTGAAAGCGAACCTCCCCGATTATATGGTTCCTGCGTTTTTAACCGCGATTCCCGAACTTCCCGCGACTCCCACCGGTAAAATCGATCATAAAGCGCTGCCCGGTCCTTCTCCTTCTTCTTCCTCTTCCACAGGGAAAGTGTTTACTTCACCGCGGGATAAGAGGGAGAAGCGGTTGGCCGAGATATTTGCCGAAGTGCTTGGAATAGATGCCGGGAGGATCGGGATCGACGACAGTTTTTTCGAGTTGGGAGGTCACTCGTTAAAGGGCACCGGTTTGATTTTGCGTGTTCACAAAGAGTTTTCCATCGAGATATCCATAGCGGAACTGTTTAAAAACCCCACCATTCGCGTGTTGTCTTCGTTCATTAAAACCGCGGAGGAAGAAGTATATAAAGCCATCGAACCGGTGGAAACGCGGGAGTTTTACCCCGCGTCCAATGCCCAGAACCGGTTCTATATTCTCCAGCAAATGGACCCTTTGAGTACGGCTTACAATATATCGGAGATCAAGTTCATCGAAAATACCCCGGGTATCGTGAAATTGGAAGAAACATTTCGTTTGTTGATTCAACGCCATGAGAGTTTAAGAACCTCTTTCCATGTCATTGGGAAAGAGACTGTGCAGCGGGTTAATGATCGGGTTGAATTCCGTGTTGATCTTTTGGATAATGAAGTGGAAGCTAAAACCGGTGAAGAATTGACGCCCGTGGAGTTGTTTCACCGCTTTATCCGGCCCTTCGATTTGTCTTGTGCGCCCCTTGTGCGCGTTGCATTGGCTGAACAACCCGGGGGCCGGTTCTTGTTGATGATCGACATGCACCATATTATTTCCGATGGTGTATCCCATTTAGTGTTGATTAAGGATTTCATCTCTTTATATAAAGGTGAAACCCAGCCTCCCCTGAAGATTCAATACAAGGATTTCTCCAATTGGTCTTTATCGCCGCGTCACAGGCAGAGTTTAAAAAGGCAGGAGCTGTATTGGTTAAAGACATTTGAAGGTGTTTTGCCTATTTTGGATTTCCCCGCGGATTATCCCCGTCCTGTAATCAAGGATTCCGCCGGCGGTTTGGTTCGGTTCGTTATCGGTGCGGAAGAAACGCAGCAATTGAAGCGGATTGTTTTGCAAGAGGAAGCCACGTTGTTTATGGGTTTATTTGCCGTATTTAATATCCTCGCGTGGAAGCTGACCGGCCTGGAGGATATTATCGTGGGTACTCCTGTGGCGTGCCGTGTTCACCCCGATTTGGATCCCATTATCGGTGTATTTGTCAACACGTTGGTTTTGCGTCAACCCGTTCATGGCCGGTTGGATTTCCTCGAATTCTTGAGAAGCGTTAAGGGTAATACCCTGGAAGCTTTTGAAAACCAGGAGTACCCGTTTGAAGAGTTGGTGGAAAAGCTCCGGGTTAAGCGGGATGTGAGTCGAAATCCCTTGTTCGATGTCATGTTTTCATGGGATACGATTCCTGTGCCTGAGGTGAATGTCGGGGTATTGCAGTTGAAGTCTTTTTCCCAGGAAGAGCGGATATCCAAATTCGATTTGTCTTTCGATGGGCAGGAGCAGGGGGACGAGCTGCACATGTTGATCGAATACAGTGCAAGTATATATAAAAAGGAAACGGTAATGCGGTTTGCCGGGTATTTTAAGGATATTTTATCGGAAGTGGTGAAGAATCCGGCATTGAAGTTGAATGAAATCCAGGTGAAGCTCGACCTGGAGGAAGTTAAAGCGGAAGTATTGGCGGATGAAGGCGATTTCGGATTTTAGCCCCACTGCGTGTGGCCCGTTACGGACGGGTTTTATTATTGCATTGCCTGGATATCGTGCTCTCCGTGTACACTGTGAGCTCCGTGAGAGGCATCACCCCCAATTCATCATTCATCATTCTAAAGGCACCGACACGCCCATTTTCCAAAAATATAACCTTATCTTAGTGGAATCCGGGACAGTCAAGAAAAATGAATCAAAATTATCAATTAACAATTAGCAGCCCCGGAATAGGCAGGGAATATGGACAGTATGGACAACATGGACATTATGGACAGAGACCGAATTCGTGGCATTGGAACTAAACCGTTAACCGATTATCAATTATCAATTATCAATGATGCAAAAAGGGGACAGGCAAGAAAATGCGGAATTCCGGCTGCTTCGCAGCCGAAGATAACGGAAAACGAAAAACGGAAAACGATTCAAAATTATCAATTATCAATGATCAATTATCAATTTAAAAGAGGAGTCGGAATGACACAGCAGCAATCCCGGGAAATACCGGGCCAGGTCATGGACACAAACGCAGGCCGCGATATTTACATGGCCGCAGCCAGCCAGCGTACCAAAGAAAAAAACTATTGGCTGGAAAAGCTGTCAGGGGACCCGGTTAAAAGTATTTTCCCCTACGATAACGAAAGATCAAACTCCCGCATCATCGAGAAAATAACCTTTACCATCGATTCAAATTTGTTTTCGCGTTTGACTGCATTAAGCACCGGCTCGGACCACCGATTACACATGATCCTTACCGCCGGCGTTATGGTTCTCCTGGCCCGGTATACCCATAAAAACGATATTATCCTGGCTGCGCCCGTGGTGCGACAACAAGGAACTATATCCGTGATCAATACGGTTGTACCACTCCGGCTAAACCTGGACGATTCCTTTACTTTCAAAGACCTCCTGTTAAAAGTCCGCCAAACCGTCATGGAAGCCGCAGAAAACCAGAATTACCCGGTACAGGTTCTACCTTCCCAATTGGGCATGACTGAAACCCCGGACGATTTCCCCCTCTTCGACATCGCCGTTTTATTGGAAAACCTCCATAAACCGGGAGACCTCTGCCATATTCCTTTCAATATGATCTTTTCTTTCAAACGCATCGAACAAGGAATCGAAGGCCAAATCCAATACAACTCGGGACGGTATGAACACGAAACTATCCGACGCATCATCGCCAACTGGCTTCATACCATGAACCGACTCGTATTCAACGTGGATGCGCCTTTATCCGGCATCCAACCCATTGCACCCGCTGAACTCCATCAACTCCTCCATGAATTCAACGATACAACCCGGCCCTATCCTTTCGATAAAACCGTACCCGGTATGTTCGAATTACAAACCGCAGCGTCACCCGACACTGTCGCCGTCATATACAAAGAACAAACCTATACTTACCGTCAATTGGAATCCCTTTCCGGTCGCCTCGCCCGGTTACTCCGACAGCGCGGCGCAGGCCCGGGGAAAATCGCTGCAATCCTCTTCGATTGGTGCGCTGAATTGGTCATGGCTTTCATGGCTGCGTTGAGGTCCGGGAGCGCCTACCTCCCCCTAGACCCCAGGTACCCCACCCAACGAATTAAAACCATTTTAAACGATTCCAACGCCTCTTTTTTCATCACTAGCCGCGAACTCGCCGCCGATTACCCCGAATTCGACTCCATCACCCTCTGCATCGAAGATTTTCTCCAAAGTATCGATAAAACCGATTGGGACCTCCCGTCATCGTTTGAAACTGACCTTGATCCCCACGATCCCGCTTATATTATTTATACGTCCGGTTCCACCGGCACTCCTAAAGGCATAATAATCGAGCATCATTCGTTTATCGATTTTACCGCCTGGGCAGTAGACGAATTCGAGCACCGCCCCGGCTATAAGGTTTTGCTCTCGAATTCTTTCGCCTCCGACGGCGCCATTCAACAAATATTTCCCCCTTTGATTTCAGGAGGCACACTCCACCTATTGGACCCCCAGGTTCGCCTCGACCCCGCCGCTTATTATACCTATCTAAAAGAGAATCGCATCAATTATATCGATGAAGTCCCCGTAGTCATGAACCTCCTCTTCGACCACCTCCCATTAAACGAAAACATAGAACTCCTCCCGGACCTTTCATTAATAGCATTGGGAGGCGAATACATCCCCATCGACGTTGCCCGCAAAAGCCGGCAATACCTTCTCCACAGCGGGAAGATCATAAATGCGTACGGCCCTGCGGAAGCCTCCGTGGACTGCACGGTCTATCACTTCGATGGAAAATCCGACTCAGAGATTTCATCGATCGGGAAACCGCGGCAAAACCTCCAGGTATACATATTGGATTCACAGGAACGCATTTGCCCCATCGGGGTACCGGGTGAAATATGTATAGCCGGAACCGGCGTCGCCCGCGGATACTTGAACCGCGTTTCATTAACGGCTGAAAGATTTTCCCACCTTTTTGAAAAAAGGTGGGGCCAAAAATTTTTGTTTGATTTTAATTCATCGATTCAAAAAGGGGGCAGTCTCCAAAAAGGGGACAGTCAAGAAACCCCACGACGTGGGGATTTATTATGGCGACAAGCGCCATCCGGCGGCTTCCTGAATGGTCAGCCGCTGCGCACAGCGTCTTTACAAAATAATATAAATAAAAGCTTTTGTGGGGGTCCAGGGGGCGATTTTCACGAAAAGAGCCCCCTGGCCGCCGGAGGCACTCTTTATCATACCGGCGACCTGGGACGGTGGAGAGCGGATGGGAACATCGAGTTTTTGGGCAGGGTGGATCATCAAGTGAGTATCCGGGGTTACCGCGTGGAATTGGGAGAGATCGAAAACCAGCTCATGCAGAGCGGTGCGATCAGCGATGCGGTGGTGCTTCCACGTGAGGATAGGAACAAGGGGAAAACCTTGTGTGCTTATTATGTCCCGGTTCCCGTCAGTTCGTTAAGCATAACGCAGTTAAGGGAGTTTCTTTCCCAGCGGCTGCCCGATTACATGATACCTGCTTATTTTATCAGGATGGAGCGGATTCCCCTGACCCCCAACGGCAAGATCGACCGAAAAGCATTGGAAGCCATAGATATCGACCTTGAATCCAACGCCGGGTTCACTCCCCCCACCGATGCCATAGAAACAAAACTCGTGGAGCTGTGGTCCGATGTCCTCGATGCCCCCAAAGAAAAAATCGGTATCGACGCCGATATTTTCACCCTCGGCGCAAATTCTCTTCACTCCGTTATCCTCACCAATCTCATTTACAAAGAGTTCAATGTCAAAGTACCCCTGGTGAAAATATTTAAATTGTCCAATATACGGGGTTTAGCCCAATTTATTACCGGCTTAAAAAAAGAAATCTTTCAAACCATCGATAAAGCCCTTGAAAAGCCCTATTACGATTTATCCCCGGCCCAGAAGCGGTTGTTTTTCGTCCAGCATATCGACGAAGAGAGCCCCGCTTACAATTTAAACCGGGCCCGCGAACTGGTAGGCCCCCTGGATTTGAAAAAAATCGAAACCACGTTTAAGCAGTTGATCCAACGGCATGAAGGTTTAAGAACCTCTTTCGAAATCGTGGATGGAAACCCCGTTCAGCGCATTCATCCCCACGTGGATTTTTCTATTTCTTATTGGGAATGTCCCGATCCCAAACCCCTGCATATTTTCGAAGAATTTTACCTGGCTTTCGATCTCGGTCAAGCGCCTCTTTTCCGCATCGGGATCGTTAAAACCGGAGAAAACCGGCACTTGATGTTGTCCTGTCTCCATCACATCATCGCCGATGGGAATTCCACCGATATCCTGGTGGAAGAATTTAAAATCCTTTACAACGGGAAAGAATTGAAGCCCTTAAAACTGCAATATAAAGATTTTTCCGAATGGCAAAACCGCGTCATTCGTTCCGGCGTATTGAAAGCCCAGGAATCCTATTGGATGGAGCAGTTCAAAGACGGGATACCCACCCTGGATGTTCCCCTGGATTTCCCCAGGCCCAGGAAAATGAACTTCGAAGGCAGGCAAACCGGGTTCTATATCCCCCCGGGGACCATGGAACAACTTCTTTTTTTGGCCGGCACAGAGAAGGTTACACCCTACATATTATTTTTCACGCTGTTTAATGTGTTGATGTTTAAACTCAGCGGGCAGGAAGATATCGTTGTCGGAACCGATACTGCCGGACGCCGCCACGCGGACCTCGACAACATATTCGGTATGTTCGTCAATACAATGGCGATCCGTACGTTCCCCAAACCCGGCACTTCTTTTCTCCAATTCCTCGCCGAGACCAAAGACCGGGTCCTCGCTGCTTTCGACAACCAGGATTGGCAGTTCGACGACCTGGTGGATCGTCTCCTGGAAAAACGTGATCCCGGCAGGAACCCCATCTTCGATGTTATGTACTCCTATTACGATATCGATAAAAACGAAGAAATCCCCGGGCTTGAAATCAAACCCATCACCCTCGAACATACGGATGCCCATTTCGATTTGATTTTGATCGTGCAAGCCGGGAACCCCTTTATTTTTACTTTCGAATACAACATCCATCTATTTAAACCTCAAACCATCGATGCCTTTATCCGTTACTATTTACGCTCCATCGACAGCGTGTTGGAAAACCCCGCCCAAACCCTGGCGGAAATCGACATCCTGGACCCGGAAGAAAAAGAACGATTGTTGGAAAAATATAAATATAAAGATGAAAATGAAACAGAGAACGAAAACAAGAACGATTCTCCCCTTCGCCAGGCCCGGCAAAACCCCGCCCAAATGGTGGTGGATTTCGATTTTTAGATGAATAGAGGAATCAAATGAAAAAAAATATCGATTGCATGATTATCGGTCAAAATCAACTTCTTTTCGATGAATATGAGAAAACCGTCCGAAAGATGGGAGTCGAATCCGGCGCGTACCGCGACCTGGATAAGAATACCCTCTGGCTGGACAACCGATTAAGAAGCGGGGCCGATATCTTTAATTTGTTTTGCGCCGGTAAAGCAGGCCCATCCGGCATCATCGAACCCATTAAACCGGTAGAAACCTTCAGCTCCGCCATCGCTTACCTCGGTACTTACCTCCACCGCCGCGGGTTTACTTTCGACTTTATCGATGATTTTCAAAAAGAAAAAGACCGGCTGGCCGAGGCCCTGGAACAAGGAAACATCTCCGCCGTTGCCGTGACCACGACTTTATATGTCGCCGTATTTCCCATCCTGGAGATCATGGATTTTATTCGAAAACACCATAAAACCGTCCCGGTTATCGTGGGCGGACCCTTTATCGCCACCAAAACCCGTTCGTTAAACCCCGCGGAATTGGCATACCTCTTCGAATCCATCGGCGCCGATTACTATGTCAACAGCTCCCAGGGAGAAATGACCTTAACGCACTTACTCCACGCCATTAAAACCAACACCCCCGCAGACACGATTAAAAACATCTATTATAAAACCCCCGGCGGTTTTGTCGCCGCGCCTACGGAAAGAGAAAACAACCCCCTCGAAGAGAATATGGTGGATTGGAGTTTGTTTGCCGACCGCGTCGGCCCCTTTCCCAATTTACGCACCGGCATCTCGTGTCCCTTCACTTGCGCTTTTTGCGGTTTCCCCGAACACGCCGGCAAATACCAGGTCGCTCCCGTAGAAGCCGTTGAAAAAGAATTGAACAGCCTCGCCCGCATCCCTTCCATCAAAAGCATCACCTTCACCGACGATACCTTCAATATCCCACCCGAACGGTTCAAAGACCTGCTTCGCATGATGATTAAAAACCGGTACTCCTTCCGCTGGAATTCTTTCTACCGCTGCCAATACGCGGACGAAGAAACCGTCCGGCTCATGAAAGAAAGCAACGTCGAAAGCGTTTTCCTGGGCCTCGAATCCGGCAGCGACGACATATTGAAAAACATGGACAAAAAAGCCACGGTGGACCAGTTCCTCAGGGGCATGGAATTATTGAATAAATACGAAATAACCACCTTTGGGAATTTCATCGTCGGGTTCCCCGGCGAAACCCAGGAAACCGTCCGCGATACTATGGAATTCATCAAGAAGATTAACCTCGATTTTTTCCGCGCCCAACTCTGGTACTGCGAATTAATCACCCCCATCTGGCGGCAGCGCGAAAAATACGGCCTAAAAGGAGAAAGCTTCGAGTGGAGCCACAACACCATGAACTCCCAACAAGCCTGCGACCTGATCGAAGAATCGATCCTCTCCCTCGAAGGCCAAACCCGCTTGATTCAATACTACTTCGATTACGATAACGTCACCCAACTCACCCATAAAGGCATGACCCTCCAGGCAGTGAAAAACTTTCTCAAAGCCTTTGATAAAGGCGTCAAAGAAAAAATAAAAAACCCTGCCCGGAAAGAAGTCGGTTACGATGTCATCCGGCAGATCATAGATGCGTGCTGCGGGAAACCCGGAACCGGGGCCATTGCGGACAAACCAAAAAAAATCGAAACCATCGCAAGCTCCGCGGTGGAATTCGACTTTTAAAATTTTATACCGGAGGAAAACATGTTTGAACACGGTAAAGTAGAAGAAAATTTGTTATTGCTTCAACCGCACTTTCTAAAACAAAAAGAATACTGGCTGGGGAAATTATCCGGCGATATGGACAAAACCGAAATTTTCACGCTCCATAAAATCGTGGATACCCTCCCCATTCAATGGCTGGAAGTTCCCGTCGATTTCTCGCCCGAATTGTCCCGGAAATTGATGAAACTCGGCAAAGGCACGGAGTTAACCGCTTACGTCATCCTGTTGGCTGCTTTAAAGATATTGATCTACCGGTACGAAAGGCAAACGGATGTTACCGTAATTTCTCCCGTGTACCTACCCGCAGTCACCAACGAGACCATTAACCGCATTGTATTTTTAAGGGATACCATCGATCCCGGCCTCTCGTTTAAACAAACCCTCATGCAAGTCCGGCAAACCCTCCTGGAAGCCTATGGAAACCAGGACTATCCCTCCGAACGTTTGATCCGGTATATTTTCGATAAAGAAGAAACACTTAAGAGCCACCCGTTTTCGGATATCCTGTGCCGGTTGAGCGCCATCCACGATCTCCCGGAATACAAACACGATCGCAATGACTCCCGCGAGCGGATCTCGTTTCATTTCGAAATGACCGATGGGCAGTTCTCCGGGAAGATTGTCTTCGATAACCGCACTTATTCTCCTTTCCTCCTCACCCAAATGGCCGGTCACTTGACCGAACTGCTGGACCATGCCCTGGACGATGTCGAACTTCCCATTACCGCGATTCCCTACATCCCCGAATCCGAACGGAGGATGCTGGTAGAAGAATTTAACCGCAATAAAACCCAATACCCCTCGGATAAAACCTTCCGCCAATTGTTCGAAGACCAGGTCGAGAAAACCCCCGATAATTTCGCCGTGCGCTGCGGAGATACCCGCTTGACTTACCGTCAGCTCAACGAACGGGCCAACCGGTTGGCCGGGTTTTTAATCGAAAAAGGACTCCAAAGGGATGAAGGTGTGGCTGTGTTGATGGATCGATCCATCGACATGATCGAAGGCATTCTCGCCGTATGGAAAGCCGGCGGCGCGTATATTCCCATCGATACTTCTTACCCCGATGAACGCATCCGGTACATGCTGGAAACCAGCCAATCCCGGGTCGTGCTAACCGATACCCACTCCTTTGCCCGCCATTCGTATACCGCGTTGGAAGGCCTCCAACTCTCGGATATCGAAGTATGTACCACAGCCCCCCGCCCCTCCATCTCGGATTTGGATTCCCACCCCATCCCCGACCGCTCCCTCGTGGATTATGAAAAATACAACCGCCTCATCGGCCATGCCATCGTCGCCAATACCATTACCATCCAGGCCACCCGCGGCTGCCCTTACCGCTGCGCTTATTGCCTGAAAGTCTGGCCCAAACACCACTTTGTCCGCTCCGCCCAACATATCTTCGATGAAATCAAGATTTATTACGATATGGGGTTCCGCCGCTTCGTACTCATCGACGATGTGTTCAACCTCAACAAGCGGAACAGCACCCGGTTCTTCCAATTGATTATCGAAAGCGGTTTAAATAAAGATATCCGATTCTTTTTCCCCAACGGTTTAAGGGGAGACATCCTCACCCACGAATTCATCGACCTCATGGTGAAAGCCGGTACCGTCAGTATTTCCATGGCTTTGGAAACCGCTTCACCCCGCCTTCAAAAACTCATTCGCAAAAACCTCAACATCGAAAAATTCCGTGAAAACCTCGAATATATCTGCAAAACCTATCCCCATGTCTATTTGGAACTCTTTACCATGCACGGTTTCCCCACCGAAACCGAGGAAGAAGCACTCTCAACCCTTGAATTCATCAAAAGCATCAAATGGGTCGACTTCCCTTACCTCAACATCCTCACCATTTACACCAACACGGAAATGGAAAAGATCGCACTGGAAAACGGGATTTCCCAGGAATCCATTTTTAATTCCGAAGACCTCGCCGAACATGAGTTCCTCGATACCCTCCCCTTCGATAAGAGTTTCACCCTCAAATACCAGACCGATTTCCTCAACGATTACTTCCTCCTCAAAGAACGCCTCCTCGCTGTTCTTCCCCGGCAAATGAAGCTCCTGACGGAGAGCGAATTGGTCCAGAAGTACAACAGTTTCTTTCCCAATGAAATCAAGAGTTTCCCCGAACTCCTCCAATTCCTCGGTATAACCCGCGAAGAACTCGAACCCATTAAGTTTGTAGATGAAGAATCCACAGTCATTCACGATGTCAATGAGAAGATGCGCCGTCAGTTCCCGGCTGTTGCACCGAAACCGGGCGCGCTCCGCATCCTCTTGCTGGACCTTTCCCAGTATTTCGATTCTGCCAGGGATACCCAATACTATGTGTGCGAGCCTCCCCTCGGCTTAATGTACCTCTTGACCGGCTTGAAGCATAAATTCGGCCCCGCTGTCCATGGTAAAATCGCCAAAGCTCACATGGATTTCGATAATTTCGACCAGCTCAAAGAGATCATCGCCGAATTTAAACCCGATGTCATCGGCATGCGCACCCTGACCTATTACCGGGATTTCTTCCATGAAACCGCCGGCCTCATCCGCCAGTGGGGTTTCAAAGGTGCCCTCATCAGCGGCGGTCCTTACCCCATGAGCAATTACAAGAAAATCCTCAAGGATCGACATATCGATCTCACCGTACTGGGTGAAGGCGAAGCCACGCTCTGCCATTTGATCGAAAAAATGCTGGAAAACTCCAATCAATTACCTCCCGGCGACGTGCTCAAAACCATCCCCGGTATCGCTTTTATCCCCCCCGAAGAGAAAACGAAAAAAGAATTCGCCCGGGAAGTCGTTTTGGTGGATGAAATTCGCGGATCCCTGGAGGCTTACTCTCCCGCCGATCCCCCCGGTACCGGCCGCGTTTCCGACCTCGCCTATATGATTTACACCTCCGGCTCCACCGGGAAACCCAAAGCTGCGATGGTCGAACAAGCCGGCATGGTAAACCATATGTATGCCAAGATCCATGACCTCCATATCGATGAATTCAGTATCATTGCCCAGAACTCCTCCCATACCTTCGATATCTCCGTTTGGCAGTTTTTTGCAGCCCTGGTTTGCGGAGGTAAAACCATTATTTATCCCAATGACATCGTCCTGGACCCCCACGCTTTTATTACCCGGATCATCGATGACCGCGTTACCATCCTCGAAGTCGTACCCTCGTATCTCCTCGCAGTGCTGGATTTCCTGGATGCCCACCCCATGGAGTTCCGAAACCTCAAGTGGCTTTTGGTCACCGGCGAAGCCGTCAAACAATCCCTCGTCCGCCGCTGGTTCAAAATGGCCCCCCAAATAAAAATGGTCAATGCTTACGGCCCCACGGAAGCATCCGACGATATCACCCATTATATCATGGATAAAGCCCCGGACCTCGAACGGATTCCCATCGGCAAACCCATCCAAAATTTAAATATCTATATCGTCGATAACAATATGAACCTCTGCCCCACCGGCATACAAGGCGAAATCGTCGTCTCAGGCATCGGCGTCGGCAGGGGGTATTTCCAGGACCGCCACCGCACCCGCGAATCGTTTATTATAGACCCCTTTCAACCCGGCCAGGGCATTCGCATGTATAAAACCGGCGACCTCGGCTGCTGGCTCCCCAACGGCTCCATCGATTTCTTCGGACGAAAAGATTACCAGGTCAAAATACGCGGCTATCGCATCGAATTAGGCGAAATCGAATCTAAAATCGATGCCCACCCCGAAGTCAAAGAAGTCGTGGTCCTGGACCGCGAAGATACCCACGGCAATAAATACTTATGCGCCTATGTCGAATTGGCCCACCCCGTCGACGAATCCGAATTCAAACGCTTCCTCTCCAAACGCCTCCCCGATTACATGATCCCTTCCTTCTTTATCGCCCTCGATACCATGCCTTTAACCCCCAATGGAAAAATCGACCGCAGCGCTTTACTCAAAATCGATACCGGCGAAGCTTCTTCCACTTACGTTGCCCCCCGCAGTGAACTGGAAGAAAACATGGCCCGCATCTGGGCCGAAGTCCTCGGCATCGATAAAATCGGCATCAACGATAACTTCTTCGAATTCGGCGGCGACTCCATCAAAGCCATCCAATTATCCGCCCGCATCCAGAAATTCGGACTAAAAGTCAAGATCGGCGATTTGTTTATGAATCCCACCATCGCCGAGCTGGTCGGTTACGTCCGCCACTCAGGCCGGCAGGTAAACCAGGAACCCGTTACCGGCGAAGTCCCTTTAAGCCCCATTCAACACTCCTTCTTCAAAACACCCCACACCGATTTCAACCATTATAACCAGGCCGTCATGCTCTACAGCCCCAATGGTTTCGACAGCGACATCACAACCGCCGTATTTAAAGAACTCGTCCGCCATCATGACATGCTCCGCGCCGTTTACCGCTTCGATTTCGATTTTCCTTCATCTCCTGCTCAAGAACTTACTCCCGCGGAAAAACAGGGCGAAACCCAAACTCAAACCCAATTCCAGGTTCCCTCTCGCGTTACCCAGGAACTCAAAGGAATCGACGATGCCGGTTTATTCGAATTTAATACCGCTGACCTCTCCCATCTCAACGATAATAACCAAACCCGGGAACACATCGAAGACCATGCCGACCGCGTGCACCGCACCATGGATTTAACCCGCGGTCCCCTGGTGAAAGTCGTTTTATTTAAAACCAACCACGGCGATCACCTCCTGGTCATCATTCACCACCTCGTAATCGAAGGCGTCTCCTGGCGAATCTTGTTCGAAGATTTCCAAACCGCTTACCGCCGGTTGATGAATAAAGAAGCCCTGTCCCTTCCTCCGCGTACAGACTCCTTCAAACATTGGATCGAATCCCTTCAAAAGTATGCATCCGGCCCTAAAATGATCAAAGAAGTCGAATATTGGAGCAAAATAGACCAAACCCCCGTTGACCCCCTTCCCCGCGATTACCATGCCTCTCCCGAAAAAAGAAAAAACAAGTACCGCCAAATTCTTTCTATGTCCCTGGATGAAACCGAAACCGCTTCTCTCCTCAAAGAAGTGAACCATGCCTACAATACCGAAATCCCCGAGATTTTAACCACTGCGTTGGGTTTGGCTTTAAAAGATTGGCGCGGCATGAAACAAATTCCCATGATCCTGGAAGGACACGGACGGGAAGATATTATCGACGATGACGACATCGACCTCTCCCGCACCATCGGTTGGATGGCTTCCGAATACCCTGTAATCATAGACATGAGCCGCTCTGCCGATATCTCCCACCATATCAAATCTGTGAAAGAAACCTTCCGCCATATCCCTCATAAAGGTGTCGGTTACGGTATATTGAAGTATCTAACCCCCGCGGAGAAAAAAACCGGCCTCGCCTTCCAATTAAACCCCGAAATCTGTTTCAATTACATCGGCCAGGTGGATCAGCGCAAATCTTCTTCGCACGATGCAGCCGCAGACCTTTTCAGCTTATCTCCCTTCAAAACCGGCGACAACATGAGTCCCGAATCCGAATTCCCTTTCGCCATCGGTATCGACGGCAATATTACCGACGGGAAATTGAACCTCGCTTTCGATTACAATACCAATGAGTTTCGCGCCGATTCCATCGAAAAATTGGTTCAAATCTACGCCGCGCATCTCAAAACCATCATCCGCCACTGCAAACAAAAAGATGAAAAAGAAGCCACGCCCTCGGATTTTACTTACTCCAACCTCTCCATCGATGAACTCCGGAACATGGAAACCGACCTGGACGATATCGAATAGAATATAATAAAATGATGAATGATGAATGATGAATTGGAAGATGTGGCGCTTCGCGCCGTTTTAAAAAGCGCCAGTCGGCGCACCTCTCTCAAATCCGTTATAAATTAGGCATTGAATTTGAGGCAAAATATGGTATAATGCTGAAATGAAAAATGAAAGAGTGTATATTACTGGTAAAAGCAAATACGCAGTGGGTTTTGTTATTTTCACTTTATCAATAACGGTTGTTATTTTCGGTGCATTGGATTTTGGAGAAAAGTTTAGACCGATTCAATGCCCCGATATAAAGGGGAATACTGTATCTATT
>Ga0105104_10000966_pt1 | contig 22385 bp, 20 predicted proteins | sample PPLLaktember2015_3_FD_87034 | JGI IMG/M metagenome (GOLD analysis project Ga0105104, IMG submission 87034) | Freshwater sediment microbial communities from Prairie Pothole Lake near Jamestown, North Dakota, USA - PPLs Lake P7 Core (6) Depth... | ecosystem: Environmental > Aquatic > Freshwater >... | reverse complement strand
GACCCGATCGGGCAGTAGTTAGTTTCTGGTGCGAAACTCGCTCAAGCTACCGTCCCCAGCGGCAAATCCTGCGCCGGGGACGGCCCAGGGGGCTCTTTCTTAACCAGACACCGGGTGTTGAAGAAAACACCCGGTGTCTGGTTATGTGGTGAAAAAATTAGAGGGCTTTGGCCTGCTCTTGCAGCTGGACCTCTTCGGGAGTGGACGGGGTGATTTCGATGCCGTGGGGGAGAGGGCGGCCGTTCTCATCCACGTTGACAAAGGTAATGAACCCGTCGATCACCTCATCCTGGCTGGCCAGCATGCGCACGTGGGCGACCAGGCGAGATTTTCCGGTAAAGACAATCTGGCTCTCGTAGCGGACGATCTCTCCGCGGCGCACCGAGCGGTTAAAGGTCATGCCGTGGATCTTGAGACACACGATGTTCTCCGGGCGGGTCAGGCTGGCGGCAGCCACAAACCCGGATTCGACAAACCATTCCGCGGTGCGCCCGGCATACAGGGTGCCGTGATGGTTGAGGTCTTCGCTTTTGACCAGGTGATGGGTGATAAAGGTTTGAATCTGCATCTTTTTTCCTATCATGCGCGTGGAAACGTGCCAAACACCAGATCCCAAACCGGCGAGCTGACCCCAAAGCGCTGTTCGGGGGTCTTGTAATGGTGCTGCATGTGGTAGCGTTTGAGGAAGCGCGCCAGCCGGGAGCGCATGGGGAAATGGTGGGTGGCGTAATGGGTCAGATCGTAGGCCAGGTAACCCACCGCAAAACCGGAGAGCATCGGGGAGATCCACTCCGGGCGGCCGAGCAGCGTACCCAGCAGCAGGGTAAATAACGCATAGAACACCGCCCCCAGGGGCAGGCTGACCACGGGCGGCATCACCAGGCGGGTTTTGCACTGCGGCTGGGCGTGGTGAACGCCGTGGAAGAGAAAAATGATCTTTTCCTGGCGGGGCGAGCGCGGGCGGTAGTGGAAGACAAAGCGGTGCAGGGTGTATTCCGCCAGGGTCCACAAGAACAGCCCGGCCAGAAACCCTAACGGGATGTAGACAGCCGACACCGCCGGATCGCGGGCGGGGATAGAGCGCGCGAGCATATACACGGCAAACGGGCCCCAGAGCAGCACGACCACGGCCGGGTGGATGTGGGTAAAAAATTCCATAAAGTCGGACTTGAATAAGCGGATGGGCTCTTTATTGTGGTTGATCTCGATCGGGTGGGACATGCGCGCCGGCTCCTCTTCTCTGCAAGGTGGGGACTCCACTGCCCATTGTACCACCCGGCCGGGAGAGACAAAGTACCATCCGCCAGCAATATTTATGACAAGAATCACCTATTAGACCGGAAATTATAGATATGTGCGGATATTAGACGCGGACGAGCGCCCTGGACTGTCCGTCCAGGACAGGCGGACGGGCACGGAAGAATTATGGGATTAACGGCAGGCACAGGATAAAACAGGTTTGCCCATCCGCGCTTTGGACGGAGATTTGACCGGCGTGGCGGTCGGCGATGGCCTTGACGATGGCCAGGCCCAGGCCGCTGCCGGGATACCCGGCGGCGTTGCGGGCGCGGTGGAAGCGGTTGAACAGGAAAGCCGCCTCGTCCGGGGGGATGCCGATGCCAGTGTCGCATACGCGGACCTCGGCCTGGGCGCCGGTAGAAAGCAGCTCGACGCTCACCCGGCCGCCCGGAGGGGAAAACTTGAGCGCGTTTTCGAGCAGGTTTCCCAAAGCGCGGCTGAGCTGGCCAGCCTCCCCGCGCACCATCAGCGGCTCCTGAGGGAGATCGAGCTGGAAATCCAGCCCGGCCTGTTCGGCCTGTGAAGCGTAGGGCTCGCACACCTGGGCGACCAGCGCGCCCAGCTCCAACGGGGCAGCCGGGCCGGCATTGTTCGCACCGGCTTCGATGCGGCTGAGGTCCAGCAGGTCGTTGGTGACGCTTTCCAGGCGCAGGACCTGTTCCCAGGCGCGGGCCAGGGAGGGGCTGGAGGCGGACGAGGGCAGCTCGCCGGCAGCCAGCTCCAGGTTGGTGCGCAGGGCAGTCAGGGGAGTATGCAGCTCGTGGGCGGCATCCCCGGCAAAGCGGCGCAGCGCGCTGACCGTCTCTTCGACCCGCTCCACCATATGGTTAAAGGATACGGCCAGCTCGCCAAACTCATCGGCGCTCTGGACGGCAGCGCGGGCCGACAGGTCTCCGTCCGCCATGCGGTGGGTGACCGCGGTCAGGGCCAGGACGGGCGCGCTGATGCGCCGGCTGATGACCCAGCCGACCAGGGCGGCGATCAACACAGCCACCAGGCTGGAGAAGAGCCAACCCTGCGCCACCCCCGAGACGATCTCGCTGCCGTAGGCCGGGCCTTCGGAAACTTCGACGACCCCCAGGAGGCCGCCGCGCGAACTGCGGATCTCCTGGCGGACGACCTGGTCGGAGCGCCGGTCGAGCTGGCCAGAATCGGGCTGCAGCTCGTAGCCATAGATCGAGCCGGCGACCGGGATCACCGAAACCATGGTCCCCGGGGCGGCTCCCTGGATGAAGACTACATCCTCTTTATTGGGGGCCGGCAGCTCCGCGCGGATTTCCCAGGGCGCCTTGCTGTAGAAAATTTTTAACTTTTCCGGCGGGACGCCTTTTGTGAAGGGGACCACGGCCGGCTGCTCGCCTTCGAGGGGTACGCCGATGCTCAACCCGATCACCCCTTGCGCCGCCGCGTCGGGTGGGTAGGGAAATTCCGGAGCCTTTCCGGGCGGCACCGGGACCGCCTCGGAACGCCTCTCGACCAAGATACCCGATTCCCCGGCGAAAGCCTTATCGGGGACCGAAACAGCCGAAACGGTAAAGGTGGCGTAACGGCGGGTATCCCCAGAATCGGCGATCAGCCGGCCCTCACCGTCGGTCAGCCGGACGCGGGTGCGAGAAAGGAGAGCGTACAGGCGGATGTGCTCATTCAGGCCAACCGGGACCGGGTCGATGGTGATCAGCGGAGAGATGGCCTCACTGACAGCCAGCGCATTGGTGCGCAGGTAGACCTGCTCGCTCTGGGCATAGTAACCGCGCAAGATGACCATCAGAGCTCCCCCCAGCACCAGGGCGGTGATCAGGGCAATCCCCGCATAGGTGAGAGGCAGCCTCCCACGGATCGATTGGATTTTCATAGCGCGTTCCTTTCCCAGGTCATCTACCGCAAAACAATTCAACGAAGTGATTCTAACCGTTTTTTATGGAGAACAAATTGTTAGTTTCTTCGCGACTGCCGCCGCGCCCAACTGGGCCAGCCGACATCCATCAGACTTGCACCCGCGCAAACTAAAGTTTGCGCTACATGTTGTGCCACTACCGGGACCGGCAAACTATTTACCTCCCGCCGAGCGGAAGACGACCATGCTGCTGTAGAGGAGCACATCGGCGACGATGCGGTCGCCGACCTTTTTGCCCCATACGGTGATCGAGCTGTTCTCGCCGATCTCGTCCAAGGTTCCGAGAACCACCTTCTGGTCGAGGACCTGTTCTCCCGTCACTTCGATCTTGGACATATCGGAAAAGGTATCGTCGCGATAGATGGTTGTGTCGTGGGTAACCACCACCTCGGTCAGCGGGCCATCGAATTCGGGGCTGGGTGGGCTCACTTCCTGCCCACCACCGCCAGATCCTTTGACAATCGCCACCGCCATACCGCTCTTCACAGAGCCGATGTACAACTTATCGTCGTCACGGTGGGAGAGCAGACCGCGCATGGCCGGCTCTTCTACCGGAAGCTCTGGCGCGGGAGTCAGCTGGAGCTTGATGCTGCTCTGGAACACGCCCGGTCCCCCGGACCCGCCCCGGAGTAATCCCAGCGGGCCCAGAGCACCGGCCGGCCCCTGGTTGAACAGCCGCCCGGCAGCGAAGGCCGCCACCGCTACCAGCAGGACACCCAGTCCCGCAAAAATCGCAATCCGTACAGTCTTATTCATTTGAAGTCTCCTTAGCAGTCAGCTACAGTGTATTAAAATCGGATTCATGTTCGACTCCTTTGGGTGATCCTATTGGGGCGGGGCGCCGCGGATCACCTTCCCCTGGGAATGGATGAGAAATTCGGCGATCAGGCGGTCGCCGCGTTTCTCACCCCATACCATAAGCATAGCGCCCGTCTCCATCTCATCGGCGGTGGAAGGCTCCAATATCTGTTCCAGGGTTTGACTCTCGCCAGGTGGCTCGCTCAGGCTGTCCAGGGTGGCATCGCGGTATACTTGCGTGTCGCTCGATACTACCACTTCGAGTTTGGGTCCGGCGCTGCTGCCCGGCCCTTCCATGCCAACAAACTGCTGGACGGTCAGCCGGTTGTCAGCCTTTTCCACCAGCTCGCCGATCAAGTCCGCCTCGCGGTCGGGCGATTCTTCTGCTTTTTCAATGCTGATGCTGGCCCGGTCGCCATTCCCCCCCAGTGCGACCAGGCCGCCGGGTCCTGTGGCTCCGGAGAGGCCGCCATTGACCAGACGCATGGCAAAGAAAGCCGCCCCGGCCAGTACGGCCAACCCGGCAACACACAGCACGGCGATCAAGAGCTTCTTTTTCATGGGTCTCCTTTCAATTTGGTGGAGGGCGAGCAGGCCAACCTACGGGCTTAACCGCGAAGACGCGAAGAGCACGAAGGTTTTAATAAACCTATGGGGTGAGTGGCGAAACCCAGCGTTTTCTTGCCGGTATGCGTGTCCTCCGTTGCGTTGGGTTTCGCTTCTGAGGCGAGCAGGCATACGGGTCTCAAGAATCGCTCAACCCAACCTACGGTTATGGATTGTTCCACCAAACCCCCACCCAGCTTCCCCCAAAATCCAAAGAGCCGGATATTGGGGGAGGAGCCCCTGGCTACCTGAGGTGGGGGTGGATAAAGACTCAACACTTTTTTATTCATAGCGGAGCGCCTCGATCGGGTTGAGACGTGAGGCCCGCGCGGCGGGGTAGATCCCGAAGAGCACCCCGGTCAGCAGGGCCACGCCAAGGGCCAGGGGCAGGCTGTCGGGCGCCAGCAAGGCGACACCCTGGTTGAACGAGGCAGCCAGGGGGATGGTAAAGATACCCAGCGCCAGCCCAATCAACCCACCCGCCGCGCTGATCAACACGGATTCGAGCAGGAACTGGAGGATGATATCGCGCGGCTGAGCCCCGATGGCCAGGCGCACGCCGATCTCACGGGTGCGTTCGGTGACGCTGACCAGCATGACGTTCATGATGCCGATCCCGCCCACCGCCAGCGAGACGACCGCCATAGCCGCCAGGAGCAGCGAGAAGGTACGCGCGGCTTCCTGCTGCGCGCCCAGGATGTCTTTGCGCGTGGTCATATCGAAATCGTCCGGATAGTTCCCCTCCCCATCCGCTTCGATCCCGTGGCGCTGGCGCAGGAAGTCCGCGATGGCGCTCTTGGCCTCGTCCATGCGGGTCTCGTCTTTGACATGGGCGGTGAGGCTGACCGAAGGCTCTTCTTCGAACAGCTTCTGGATGGCGGTGCTGATCGGCAGGAAGAAGCCCTCATTCGGGTTGGATTGGTAGCGCTCCTGCGGATCGGTCATCTCCAGCTCCGCGGTCACACCCACCACCATACACGGTTGGCGGTTGACCCACACGGTCTGATCGAGCGGATCCTCACCCTGAAAGAGATCCTGGGCGGTATCGTATCCCAACACGCACACCTCGGCCCCTTCCAGCACCTCGGCCGGGGTGAAGAAACGCCCCTGGGAGAGGAAGTCTTCGACCTGGAGCGGTTCCCCCTCCGGCCAGTTGACCGGCTGGACGGTGCCGCTGGAGACGACTGCCTGGATCGATTCGGCGGTCACACCGTCGAAGGTCAGATCCAGCACATTGCGGCCGTGACGCAGCTTGGCGGAGCTGCTCACCGACATATCCACGCTTTCAACGTCATCCACTTCACGCGTCATCTGGAGGCCGTCCTCGTAGGAGAGGATCTTCCCCACCGACTCGATCTCGCCGTTCGCAAAAGTCTTGCGCTCGAAGATCTGGACCTCATCCGAGCCGAGGAAGCGGAAATTCGATTCGACGGCCGCCCGGGCGCCGTTGCCGAGCGCCAGCATGACGATCACCGAAGCCACACCGATCACGATCCCCAGGGTGGTCAGCCCGGCGCGCAGCTTGTTCGCGAGCATGCCGCGGAAAGCAGTTAGCAGGCTATTGGTGAAGCTCATGTTTTGTCTCCTCGCGGACCACGCGCCCGTCCTTCATCACCACAATGCGCCGGGCATAGGCTGCCACGTTGGGATCGTGGGTAACCACCAGGATGGTCAGGCCGGCCTGCCACAGGCTGATCAACATAGCCATCAGCTCGCCGCCGGTGACCGAATCCAGGTTCCCGGTCGGTTCGTCGGCCAGAAGCACGGCCGGGTGGTTGACCAGGGCGCGGGCAATGGCTACCCGCTGGCGCTCGCCCCCCGAGAGCTCCATGGGGCGGTGCGCCGCGCGCCCGGTCAGGCCGACCTGGTCGAGCGCGATCATGGCTTTCTGGCGGGCATCGCGCTGGTGTGACCCGGGCTGGTAGAGGAGGGGCAGGGCCACGTTATCCAGCGCATTCAGGCTGGGGATCAGAAAAAAGTTTTGAAAGACAAACCCCAGGCGCTGCCCGCGCAGCAGCGAGCGCTGGTAAACCGGCAGGGTGCTGACATCCCTGCCTTCCAGGAAATAACTCCCCGAAGTGGGCACATCCAGGCAGCCGAGCAGGTGCATGAGGGTAGATTTCCCGCTGCCGGAGGCGCCCATCAGGGCCACAAAATCGCCCCGCTCGATGCTCAGGCTGACCCCCTGCAGGGCGCGCACCTGGGTTTTGCCCAGGGTAAAGATCCGGGTCAGCTCCTCGGTGCGGATGACCGGGCCATCCCCACCTGGCTGCCCGGCGGCCCGATCGTCGATCTGGGTCCGGGCACTCATCTGGCCACCACCAGCTCGCCCTCATCCAGGCCGGAGACGACTTCCACAAACGAGTCGCCGCGCATCCCCACCTGGATGGTTCGTTTTTCGGTATGGTCGCCGACCCAAATATCGACTTCGGCAGTCCCGTCTGCGTGAGCGCGGATTACCGAGCGCGGCAGGCGCAGGACAGCTTCCTGCTGGGCGATGACGATCGAGGCATCCACGGTCATCCCGGCCACCAGGTGCTCGGGGATATCGTCCAGGGTGATGACTACCTTATACACCGCCCGCTCCCCCTCCACGCGTTTGGGGATGATGCGTGAGATCTTCCCGCTCACGCCGGTTTCCGGGAGGGCGTCAAAGAACAGCTCGACCGGCTGGCCGACCTCAACCAGCGGCAGGTCCTCTTCCACGACGGTCACCTCGACCTCCTGGGCTTCCGGGTTGGTCAGGGTGATCAACGGCGTTCCGGCCGCGATGCTCTGCCCGGTCCTGGCTTCGACTTCCAGGACAATCCCGTCAAATGGGGCCTTGACCTCCAGGCTGTCAAGATCGGCCTGGGCGTCCTGTAGAGCGGCCTGGGCGTTGGCAAGTTTGGCCTCCGCCAGGGCGCGTTCGGGGCTCTGGCCGCTGCGGACACGCTCCAGGTTGCGCCGGGCTTCCTTGAGGGCTGCCTCGGCCAGCGCCAGGTTGGCATCCGCCTCGGCGATCTCGCTCTCACTGGGTTTGCCTTCCAGATAATTGAGATTGATCTTTGCGCGGTCGCGCTGCGTGCGCATCTCGGCCAGGTGGCTCAACGCGGTAACCCGCTGATAATCGCTTTCCGCCAGACCGGACACGGCGCTGTAAGCCTGTTCGGCATCCTTGAACTGCTGTTCTGCGAACAGATAATCCGCGCGCGCTCTTTCGATATTGGCCTGGCTGCCGCGCTGGTAATCCGCGCTGCCGCGCCGGTTTTTGGCTTTGTCATAATCCTTCTGCGCCTGGAGCAGATCCAGCTCGGCCTGGTTGAGCAGCTTCACCTCGTCCAGACCGTCCAGCTCTTTCTGAGCCTCCAGCACTTTGATCTGGGCATCCGTTCGCGCGGCTTCGAAGCTTTCGCGATCGCCCAGGCTTGCCAGCACCTGCCCGGCGCTGACTGTATCACCTGGGCGGACGTTCAGCTCCTCCACCCGGGCATTCACCCGTGATTCGAGGATCGTCTCCCCGGCATCCACGGATTGGCCGGGGCCGGTGACGGTGAGCTCAACATCGCCGCGCGAAACCGCCACGGTCGGCGGCGCGGGGGGCGTTTCGGTAGCCTGCGCCTGGCTGCTGCGGAAACCCAGGAACCCGGCGCTGCCGATGACGGCCAGAGCGAGAGCCAGGGCGGGAAAAATCATCCAACGTTTCATGATGCACGACCTCCTGAATCACAATATCAAACCGTCCCCAGTATAGGGGACGGGGATTACAGCGAGGTCATGCCGAGGTTACAGTTTCTTAATCATTGAAAGGAAATTGGACACGGACGATCGCAGAGAAAGGGATAAAAAATGTCAGCCTGGGTTGAGACGGTAGCCGATGCCGGGGACGGTCAGCAGGATGGACGGGCGGGAGGGGTCCGCTTCGATCTTCTCGCGCAGCCGGCGGATATGCACATTGACCGAGCGCTCGCCGTCCACATCGGTCGAATAGCCCCACACGTTTTCGACAATCTGCGCGCGGGTCAGCGCCTGGCCGGGGTGGCGCGCCAGGTAAGCCAGGAGGCGGAATTCGATGGGGGTGAGCGGGATTTCGATCTCACCGCGGCGCACCTGTCCGCGGGTCTGGTCTACTACCAGGTCCTGGACAAACAGCAGGTGGCCCTGGCTGGAGGCGTATTCGCCATACACGCGGCGAAGCTGGGCGCGGATGCGCGAGATCAATTCACGCAGGCTGAAGGGCTTGGTGACGTAGTCGTCGGCGCCCATCTCGAGCCCCAGGACCTTGTCCACTTCGTCGCGCTGGACGGTGAGCATGATCACCGGCTGGCGCAGCCCAAGCAGGCGCATCTGCCGGCAGAAATCGAAGCCAGAGCCATCCGGGAGGCGCACGTCCAGCAGGACCAGGTGGGGATTGGCGCTGCGCGCGTGCTCGACCCCCTGGCTGCCGCTGTTCTTCCAGGTCACCCCGAATCCGTCGCGTTCCAAACCCACCTGCAGGCTGCGCGCCACGGCCGGGTCATCCTCGATCAGCAGGATGCGGTAAACGGTGTCCATAACCCCATTTTACCAGGGTTATTTTCTCACGCTGAGGCGCAGTAAAGACGTAAAATTTTTCGTCTTTACGTCTTAATGCCGAGTCTCTGTGTGAGTATTGTCATAAATAATCAACGAGGCAGAAGAGAAATCAAAGCCAACAGGCCAAAACCGGCGATCACCAGGGCGGAGAGGCGGTTGACCCACAGCAGCGCGCGCGGACCCAGGCGAGCGCGGAAGATGGAGACCAGGCTGCTGAGCAGCAGCCACCACAGGGCCGAGCCGCAGAACACCCCGAAAACCAGCGCCAGGGCGGAGGCATACCCGCCGGCCTGCCCGGCAACCCCCAGGCCGGCAAAGATGGCCACAAACGATAGGATGGTGGCCGGATTGGAAAGGGTGAGCAGCAGGGTGGACAGGTAGGCGCCCAGCAGTCCGCGCCGCTGGCCTGCGGCCGGCACGACCAGCTGGCCGGCGGCAGGCTCATCCGCGCCAGACAGCCAGGTGCGCGCGCCCAGGTAGACCAGGAAGCCTCCCCCCACCAGGCGCAGCCAGGTCTGCTGGCTGACCAGGAAGTTGGCCACGAAGGCCAGCCCAAAACCGGCCACCCCACCGTAGAACGCGTCCGCAGTAGCCGCCCCTAACCCGGAGACCAGCCCGTGCCAGCGGCCGTCTGCCAGCGTGCGGCGGATACACAATACCCCGATCGGACCCACGGGCGCGGCGATGGAGAAGCCGAGCAGGAGACCTTTTAGCCAGAATGCAAGATGCATAAATAAACTCTTTATAATAGATTTGCAGCTCACCGCCGAGACGCGTAGAACGCCGAGGTTCTTTATAGAAGAACCCTGGTATTATTACTCTGTGTACTTTGCGGCTCGGCGGTGAGGTTTTAGCGCAGCCATAGGAATTATTATAAAATTAGGGGTGTATCGAACCAAGGTAGAATTGCAGTTCTAGCGGGCTATTTTGTTTCAAAACGAAAGCAAATCCACTCATGACCACCGATTCTGAAAAGCTGCTCGACCGCACCGGACACCAGATCCTTTACGCTCTGCAGGAGAACGCGCGGATCAGTTTTAGCGAGCTGGGCCGCCTGGTGGGGCTGACCCCACCGGCGGCCGCCGAACGCGTCCGCCGCATGGAAGAGGCCGGTCTGATTGCCGGCTACCACGCGCGCATCCCGGCTGAGAAGCTGGGGCTGCCCATCCAGGCCTTTATCCGCCTGCGCACGCCCGCCGAAAAATATACGCGGGTGGTGGCGGTGGTGCGCGAGCTTCCCGAGATCCTGGAATGCCACCATGTGACCGGCGAGGAAGCCTTTGTACTGCGTGTCACCGCCGCCTCGCCGGCCCACCTGGAACGCATCATCGCCAAACTGAGCCCCTTTGGCGAGACAGCCACATCGATGGTGCTGTCCACGGCGGTGGAGAAAAGGCTGTTGGGCGGAAATGGCATAACAAAATAACCGCGGAGACGCAGAGAACGCAGAGGTGTAAAGAGGAAGTCCGATAAAGACGCAAAATATTGCGTCTTTACACCTCTGCGTCTCTGCGGTAAAAGGATTTGGGAGTGTTCTATAGCCTGGCGCAGGTCGCGGCGCGCATCCGCCAGCACATGCAAGCGATCCCACCCCGCCTCAGCCTGCCGGCATCTCAAGCCCTCGCGCGAGCGGGTCGGGGAGATGGAGCTGTTCCTGGATCAGCTGGAATTGGAAAGCTTTGGAAACCTGGCCTGATTATCACAAATTCCTGTTCATCCCCCTCGTCTTTTTCTTCCTGGGCAGATGCGCTGCCCGGGCGACACCCACATCACTGCTGCCGACTCAGACCGCCCTTCCTGGGAGTACGCCCACTCCCAACCCCACGGTTACCCCAGGCGCTACCCAACCTCCCACGGCCATGCTCACTCCGCCGCCCAGTCTTACGCCCACACCCACGGTCGACGTCACCCAGACGGCCATGGTGGAAATCCTGCTCGCTACGGTTCAGCCGCGCACGCAGGCGCAGTATCCCTCACCGGACGGCCAATGGCGCGCGGAAGTGCTCACGTACGATTGCACCAAAATCTCGGCCGAGGCGGTGGATGAAAATGCCTTCGATCTTCTTCAAGTCGTGCGGCTGAGTGACCAGGAGGCCTTCACTGCCGCGACCCAGCTGCAGAACTGCGGCGGGGTGGGCGCGTTTGGTCTGGGCGGGCTGGAATGGTCGCCCGACAGCCGCTTCTTCTACTTCACCGATGCACGAGAAGGCGTCCCGGACGGCGGCGGGATGGGCTGGAACCGCAGCGTTTACCGCTTCGACACGACCGCCACCCAGGCCGAAAACCTGGGCGGGGCGCGCTTTTCGCCGGATGAGCAAAAGCTCGCGGCCATTGGGTACGACGATGTTCCGGTCGACTATACTGCCGATCACCTGACCGTTTGGGATCTATACGGACAGGTCCTGGCTTGTTATGCCATTGAAGCGCCCCAAGACGGATACGCTCATGGAACGCTGGCCTGGTCGCCCGGGAGCCAGGAGCTGGTCTATATCGAGACGACCTGCCCTCGAAGCGGAAACTGCTCGTCGTGGGTGTACCGGGTCGATCTGGTCAAAAACGAGCGGCAGCTCTTATTGGAAGATCGCCAGCCAACTTTCGAAAGCGTGGAATGGGATCAACCCGACCGTCTCAGCCTGGTGGATGCGAATTTCCAGACCTGGTCTTACACCCTCTCGACCGGCCAGCTCGAACCCCCGTCCTGATCGGAGGGGATAAGCGGGTCGGCCCAGCCGCAGGTGGCGGCCTGTCCTGCACCTGGCGCAGGCACCTCCGGCAGGCTGACCCGGCGATGCCTGCCAGAGGAAAGCCGAATATGCTAAGCCACGCGGGTCAGACCTTCGGCCGCTGCGAGCATCTAAACTTATGGCTCGCAGGGGGTCTCCCTGGGCTGTCCGTCCACCTGCCGTAGGCTGCGGCCTTCGGTGGCGCAGGCACCTCCGGCAGGCTGACCCCCGTATCTTAGGACAGAGCCGGTGCGCTTTCGGGAGGAACGCGGGTCAGAGACCCGCTTTGAGCAGCAGGCCACTGCGAGCGCAGTTTTTTCGGCTCTAGCCGGGTCTCAGACCCGGCGATGCCTGCCAGGGATGGGCTGGCCGTGCTAAGGCACGCGGGTCGGAGACTCGCTTTGAGCAGCAGGCTGCTGCGAGCCCCAATAAGGCTCAAGGGGATTTCCAGCGGAAGCCGCCGGCTCATAGACCCGGCTTGAGCGATGAAAACAAGGTTTGTAAACCGGCCCTAGAGGCGATACCACTGCCTATTTCTTTCTTCGCCACCCGTTGGCCACGAGCATGACGAAGATATTGAGCAGCCAGTGCGGGAGGTAATGCCCCCAGAAGGCCAGGAAACCGTTCAACAGACCGGGGATCACGATGACCCGCCTGCCCTTCAGCGCTCTCAGGGAGGTCTCGACCACGGCCTGGGCATCCATCCAGGCATACTTGCCAATCGAGGTCGGGCTGACTTTCATAGCCTTGTGCAGCTCGGTGCGGGTAAATCCCGGGCACAGCGCCTGGACTTTTACCCCGCTCCCGCGCAGCTCCAGGGCCAGGGCTTCGCTAAAATTGTTGAGAAAGACCTTGGTAGATGAATAGGTGGCGTTCCCAGGCAAGGGGAAGAAAGACGCCAGGGAAGACACGTTGACGATCGCGCCCTTGCGGCGCGCGACCATGCCCGGCAGCGCGGCCCGGGTCAGGCGTACCGTAGCGAGCAGGTGTACCTGGACCATCCTGGCCTGGCTCCCCGCTTCTACGCTGGCAAAATAACCCACCGTGCCAAATCCGGCATTGTTGACCAGCAATTCCAGGCGGTCTTCTCCCGCCAGGGCAGTCTCTAACCGCGAAACGTCTTCACCGTTGGAAAGATCGGCTACAAAGGGGCGGGCGTCGATCCCGTGAGCCGCACACAATTCGGCAGACAGGCTTTCCAGGCGCTCTCTGCGCCGCGCAACCAGCAGCAGGTCGTATCCATCTCTGGCCAGGCGGCGGGCAAACTCCGCTCCGATCCCACTGGATGCTCCAGTGATACAGGCCAGCGGTCGCGCATGGATTGCGGGTGAGGATTGCAGCGTTTCGTTCATCGATCGGATCCTTGGTTTGGGGTGATTTATTGTAACGGAGAATCTGGATTAAAATGGCAATTATCATTATTGCAAAGCCTGCAGCCGGCAACCCCTCGCGCACCTCTCCCTTCATACAAAAATGGGGCGGGAATCTATTTTCTGAAAGGTAAAAGCGGATGGCCAGTTTTGAAGTGATCGGTAAATGGTTGTTGATCGGGGGGCTGACCCTGGCGGCGCTGGGCGGCCTGGTCTGGTTTTTGGGCCGGCTGGGGGTCAACCAGATCCCCGGCACACTGCGGATCAACATCCCCGGCGGCCAGTGTATCGTCCCGATCCTGGGGTCGATCATCCTCAGTATCGTCCTGACGGTGTTGCTCAACCTGTTTGCACGGTTGATCAACCGGTAATCTATCTCGCGCAAACACGCAAAGAAGAAATTGCACGCGGACGAACGCGGCCGAGAACGGAAAGAACAAAAACAAGCTTTTTTGTGGCTTTGCGGCCTGGCGCGAGTAAACAGCTATCTATCCAAGCACTACACCCCTATAAGGTGGGATAGACAGACCGGACAGGCGGCCGTTGGAGACGCGGGCCGCGGCCGGGGCGGTGGTGGAAAGCTGATCGCGCAGGACCGTCCCATCCGGGACGAGCCCATTTACCGGTAGATCGAGGTGCAGGGTATTTTCCGAGCGGTTGAGGGCAATGACAAAACGCTCGCCCATCCCCTGGCGCAGATAGGCGTAGGTGCCCTGGTTTGCAGCCAGCGTATGGAAATCACCTCGCCTGAGCACCGGGTGCTGTTTGCGCAAGGCCACCAGGCGCTGGAACAAACCGCGCAGATCGCGGTCCCAGCGGGTTTCGTCCCAGGGAAAAGCACGCCGGCAGTCGGGGTCCCGGCCGCCTTCCATCCCGATCTCATCGCCGTAATAGATGCAGGGCGCTCCGGGGTAGGTCATCTGAAAGATGGTAGCCAGACGCAGCGCGCCCTGATTCCCGGATGCGACGGTCAGCATACGCGGCGTATCGTGGCTGCCCAACAGGTTAAGCTGCGCGGCTACCGCCGGGGCCGGGTACAGCTCCAGCAGCCGTTCCACATTGCGGGCAAAGAATGAAGCATCTGTTTCAAATTCCGAAAAGCGCTTCCACTCACCCAACACGGGCAGGTTGAGCGACTCTCCGGCAAAGAAAGCCCAGCAGGCATAGGTCAGCAGATAGTTCATCACCGCGTCGAACATGTCGCCCTGCAGCCAGTGGGCGGCGTCGGTAAGCACGATCTCCCCGGTGATATAGGCGTCCGGGTTTACGGATTTGACCACCTGGCGGAACTCCTGCCAGAAGGTATCATCTTTGATCTCAAAAGGGACATCCAGCCGCCAGCCGTCGATGCCGCGTTCCAGCCAATAGCGGGCGACATTAAAGAGAAATTCACGCACCTGCGGGTTGCGGTGGTTGAATTCGGGGAGCGCCGGGGCGTTGACCCAGCAGTCGTAGTTGGGCATCCCGCCGTAGGCATTCAGCGGGTATTCGTACACCGTGAACCAGTCCAGGTAAGGGGAAGATTTGCCGCATTCGAGGATGTGGTTGAACTGGAAGAAACCGCGGCTGGCGTGGTTGAAGACCCCATCCAACACCACGCGCATCCCGCGCCGGTGGGCCTCGTCGAGCAGGGTCTGGAAAGCGGCATCCCCACCCAGGAGAGGATCTACCTGGTGATAGTCGTGAGTGTGGTAGCGGTGGTTGGAAGCCGATTGGAAGATGGGGGTGAAATAGATGGCGTTGACGCCCAGGTCCTGCAGGTAATCCAGGTGCTCGGCCACCCCCAACAGGTCGCCGCCTTTGAATCCGCAGAGGGTGGGCGGCGCGTCCCAGGCCTCCAGGTTGGACGGCTTGATAACTCGCGGGCTGCTGGCGAAGCGGTCCGGGAAGATCTGGTAAAAAACGGCATCTTTGACCCACTCGGGGGTCGAAAACTCAGAAAGCATCGGGGGCATTCTCCTGGAAGTTACCTGAGACAGGTTGAATTTCAGATAAGTTTAATCGCATTTCGAAAAGGCGACAATTAAAGAACTATCCACGAAGTACACAAAGGGCACTAAAATAAAAATGGGTAACTATTCGTGTTCTTAGTGAACTTCGTGGATAATTGCTTTTCTGTTTCGTGAAATTCGCGCTATTCGCGGTTGATTCTTGACGGGCCTGGAAAGTAGCAGGGCTTCTCGCCCACCCTGCCCGAGACTTCATGGTATTATAGAAAATGCACGGTCAGGAGGACTTTGAACTCGTTTTCTTTATTCATCGGCCTGGGAGCCAGCCTTGGTCTGGCATGGGTAGCCTGGCAGGCACGCCAGGTCGAGCAGGCATCTCAGGCGCAGATCGAGCAGCGGATGGCCGCCGGGATCGCCGCGCTGGCCGGTGCGCTGGCCGGCAGCCGGGCCGGGTTTGTCTGGCTCAACTGGGAATATTTCCAGGCCCACCCGCTCGAGATCGCGCAGATCTGGCTGGGCGGCCTGACCGGAACGGGAGCGCTATTGGGAGCCCTGGCGGCCCTGGGGTTGTATGCTGTGCTGCGACGGGCCCCTTTTGGCCGCCTGGCCGACAGCCTGCTCCCCCTGGCCCTGGTCGTAGTGGTGAGCGCCTGGCTGGCCTGTTGGCAAGCCGGCTGCGCCTACGGTGCGCCAGTACCGGCAGCGAGCTGGTTTGGCATCCCCATGCGCGACGAGTGGGGAGAGGTTGCATTTCGCTGGCCGGTCCAGCTGGTTGGCGCGCTGGCAAGCCTGGGCTCCTTCTGGCTCATCGAGCGGCTGCGACCCCACCTGCGCAGGCCCGGGCGCGCGGCAGGGCTGGGTTTTCTGGCCCTATCACTGCAGCTCTTTATCCTGACCTTTGTCCGCGCCGACGCGGCGCCTGTCTGGCGCAGCCAACGCCTGGATACCTGGATCTGGCTGGGAGTCCTGGTACTGGCAACACTGGCCACCCTGGCCGCTTTTCTCCCCAGCAGTCGAGGGGACCTGGTTGAAACTATAAAGCCACCTCGCGCAAAGGCGCAGAGAGACAAGACGTAAAGACGTAAAACGTAATGGCGTAAAACGTAAATAGTAAGACGTACAGACGCAAAACGTAATGGCGTAAAACGTAAAAACGGAAGACGTACAGACGCAAAATTTTGCGTCTGTACAGAAGAGAAGCCTGGCACTTCGTGTGAATTCCAAATCTCCAGGGGCTTATGAAACTAACCATCGCACTCGCTCAAATGAACACCCGGCTCGGCAACGTGGATGCTAACCTGGAAAAACACCTGGATCTCATCCGCGAGGCGCGCGGGCAAGGGGCAGACCTGCTGGTCTTCCCCGAGCTGTCACTGACCGGCTACGTGCTCCAGGACCTGGTGCCCAGCGTTTCCCACCGCCCGCTCCCCGACGATCCGGTCTTCCGGCATCTGCTGGAGGCCAGCCGCGATCTGGACCTGATGGTGGGGTTTGTCGATGAAGACACCCGCCACCGCTTCTTTATCTCGGCGGCCTACCTGTCGCGGGGCGAGGTGGTCCATGTCCACCACAAAGTTTACCTGCCCACTTACGGGCTGTTCGACGAGGGACGTTTTTTTGCCTGGGGAGACGCGGTGCGCGCCTTCGACACCCGGTTTGGACGGGCAGGGATGCTGATCTGCGAGGATTTCTGGCACGCCTCTCCGCCTTACCTGCTGTGGCTGGACGGCGCCGACCTGTTCCTGTTTGCATCGGCTTCGCCCGGGCGAGGTTTGAGCGACCAGCCGCAGCTCGAGTCGGCCCGTTGGGTGGAGCATATCAACCGGGCTTACGCCAGCCTGTTTACCTCGTTTGTCGCCCACGCCAACCGGGTGGGGTTCGAAGATGGGCTGAATTTCTGGGGCGGGGCAACCGTGTTCGACCCCAACGGGGAGCTGCTGGCGCGCGGGCCGTATCACCAGGAAGCCCTGACCCTGGCCGAGATCGATCTGAACCAGCTCCACCGCACGCGGGCGCGCCTGCCGCTGCTGCGCGACGAGCGCACCGCCCTGATCTCCCGCGAGCTGGCGCGAATCACCGGCGGAAGCCAAAACCGGTAAAAAAGCTATCACCGCCAAGACGCGAAGATCACAAAGGAAACACAAAGCTTCAAAATTAAAGATCTTGGCGCTCTTTGCGGCTTCGCGGTTTATCTCTTCGACAGGTACAATTATGAAAGATCTCAGCATCAACACAGACCTGGCGCGACAGATATTGACCGGGTTTATCAAGACCGAGCTGAACCGGGTGGGTTTTAACCACGCGGTGATCGGACTGTCGGGGGGGATCGACTCGGCGCTGTCGTGCTACCTGGCTGCCGAAGCGCTCGGCGCGGACAACGTGCTGGCGGTGCGCATGCCCTATAAGACCTCCTCGAAAGATTCATTGGAGCACGCTCAGCTGGTGATCGACGCGTTGGGCGTCCAATCGCTGACCGTGTCGATCACGGAAATGGCCGACCCGTTGATCGCATGCTTCCCCGAGATGGATGCGCTGCGAAAAGGCAATATCATGGCCCGCTGCCGTATGATCGTGCTCTACGACCAATCGGCGGCTTTCAACGGGCTGGTGGTGGGCACCGGCAACAAGACCGAGATCTTGCTGGGCTATACCACCCTGTTTGGCGACTCGGCCTGCGCGCTCAACCCGATCGGCGACCTGTATAAGACCCAGGTGCGCGAACTGTCGCACGCCCTGGGGATCCCCGAGCCGGTGGTGACCAAAGCACCTTCCGCGGACCTGTGGCTGGGCCAAACCGACGAAGGCGAGCTGGGTTTTACCTATGCGGAAGTCGACCGGTTGTTGTACCTGCTGGTAGATGAGCGCTACAGCCCGGCAGACTGCGTCGGGGCCGGGTTTGACGAAGCCTTTGTCCAGGCGGTGGTTAAACGGGTGCAGCGCAACCAGTACAAGCGCGTCCTCCCGCCCATCGCCAAATTGAGCAACCGCACGGTGGGGTATGACTTCCTGTATTTAAGAGATTGGGGGACGTAGGGAAAAAGCGTAATTCGTAAAACGTAATCCATGATTCGGAATGTTTTCGGATTAATGTGACTCGATCTGGATTTTCACGTTTTACGGTTCACCATTTACGAATTACGTTTCACGTTTCACGTTTTACAAATTTACGTTTTCCGTTATACTCCCCTTTTGAACGAGGTTTCCATTTGTCTTTCCATATTCCTCCCGCCCTGCGCCACCGCAACTTCCGCTTACTGTGGTTTGGGTTATTGATTTCGGTTGCCGGGTCCCAGATGCAGCTGTGGGCTCTGTTCTGGCACATCCGCACGCTCAGCGACCAGCCTATCGCGGTCAGCGGGATTGGCGTGGTGCGGTTCCTGCCCATCCTGATCTTCTCGCTGATCGGCGGCGTGATCGCCGATTCGTTCAACCGCAAAAACGTGATGTTCGCCACCCAGACCACCATGGCCGTGATCGCCCTGCTGCTGGGGCTGCTGACCCTGAGTGGGGCGATCCGCCTGTGGCATATTTATCTCTTGACCGCCATCCAGGCAGTCGCGATAGCCTTCGACCTGCCCGCCCGCCAGTCGCTGGTGCCCAACCTGGTCCCGGTGCAGGACCTGCCCAGCGCGTTCAGCGTGCAGTCGATGGCCTTTGAAATCGGAGCCATCGCCGGTCCGGCGTTGAGTGGGGTGGTGATCGCCACCCTGGGACAGCACTATACGTATTTTTTCAACGCGGTTTCGTTTGCGGCCGTGCTGGCTGCTCTGCTCCTTATGAGCCCCATCCAGGCTGCGGCGAGACCTGCGGCGGCGGCTCCCACCGCACGCAGCGTGCGCGCCGGGGGGAACCTGAGCATGATCCGGGAAGGCATCCGTTTTATTCGCCACCAGCCGGTCATCCTCGGCAGCATGATCCTGGATTTCTTTGCCACCTTCTTCTCCTCGGCCAACACGCTCCTGCCGTATATCGCGCGCGATGTGCTGCACGTAGGCCCGATCCAGTACGGCTGGCTCTCGGCGGCCCAGGCGATTGGCGCCGTGAGCGCCTCGCTGATCATTTCTCAGCTCAACCAGCTGCGCCGCCAGGGTCTGCTTCTGCTGCTGGCAGTAGCCAGTTTTGGGCTGGCAACCATCCTGTTTGGGGTCAGCCGCCACTTCCCGCTGACCATGCTGGCTTTGATGTGGGTGGGCGCTTCAGACGCGGTCAGCACGGTCATCCGCAACACGGTGCGCCAGATGCAGACGCCGGACTTCATGCGCGGGCGGATGGTGAGCATCAACCAGATCTTTTTTATGGGGGGACCTCAGCTGGGGGAGATCGAGGCGGGGGTGGTGGCCCAGGCTTTTGGCACGCCCATCGCGATCATTACCGGCGGGATGGGCTGCATTGTGGCTGCCGGGGCGATTGCCCTGGGCTGGCCACAGCTCAGGCGCTACAACGGGGATGAAGCCAGCCTGGCCGGGGCGCCGGCGGATTGAAGAGCTTAACCGCGAAGGAAAAAACTAAAACACGAAGAGACGAAGATCACGAAGATTTAAAAAATCTTCATGTTTAATCCTTTGAAAGTTCTTCCCAGTTGGCTAATAAATGATCGAGGTCGGCTTGCATGCGCACGTAGTCGGTGCCCAGGCGCTGGACTTTGGCCGGGTCGATGGGCGGGTTTTCGAGCTGGCGGGTGATGGCAGCCAGGTGAGTTTCGAGATCCGCGATCTGGTCCTCGAGCTGCTGAATGCGCGCTTTACGCTTGCGCTCCTCGCTGGCAGAACGGTTGGCAGCCTGGGTGGCGGGGCGAGCCGCGGCGGTTTTACGCGACGCGCTTTCGGCAGCCTGGGTCCTGGCGGCTGCCTGCTCCGCCTGGAGGGCTGCGTGATACTCACTGTAGGTGCCTTCAAAGACGCGCAGGCTGGTACGCTGCGGTTCCACCTCCCACACCTGGGTCGCCAGGGCATCGATCAGGTAGCGGTCGTGTGAAACGAGCAGGATCGTCCCCGAAAAACCGGCCAGGATGGTTTGCAGGATCTCCTGGGAGGGCAGGTCCAGGTGGTTGGTGGGCTCGTCGAGCAGCAGCAGGTTGGCCCCGCTCAAAGCCAGCTTGGCCAGCGCCAGCCGACCGCGCTCGCCGCCCGAAAGCACGTCGACTGTTTTGAAGACATCTTCCCCGGTGAAAAGGAACTTCGCCAGGTAATCGCGCACCTCGCCCGGGCGCATATTGGGGGCCACGCTGTTGATCTCCTGGAGCAGGTTCAGCTCTGGGTGAAGACCCTCGTGCGCCTGGGCAAAATAACCGATCTGCAGGCTGGCCCCCAGGTTGACCTCTCCGGCAAAGGGCGGCACCTGTTCGAGCAGAGTCTTGAGGAAGGTGGTCTTGCCCGCCCCATTCGGACCGATCAGCGCGGCGCATTCTCCGCGGCGCAAGACGAGATCGGGGACGTTGAACAGCGGCCGGCCTTCGTCGGCATACCCCACGCTGAGGTTCTGGGTGCGGATCACCAGGTCGCCCGAACGCTGGCCGGCCTGCAGGTTGAGCCGCAGCCGGCGGGATTGGGCCGGCGGGGTCAGGCGGGCCTCTTCGAGCAGGCGTTCCAGACGTTTCCTGCGGCCCTGCGCCTGGCGGGTATTCTGCCCGGCCATATTGCGGCGGATATACTCTTCTTCTTTCTCGATAAATTCCTGCTGTTCCTGGTATTCCTCCAGGAGGCGGGCATAACGCTCGCCGCGCTGGGTCAGGTAGGCGGAATAGTTGCCGTGGTAAGTTTCGAAAGCGGGGGTCATCTCCCACACCGTTTGGGCCACCTGGTCCATAAAATAGCGGTCGTGCGAGACGATCAGCACCGCCCCATCCCACTCGCGCAGGTAGTCTTCCAGCCACTCCACCGCGGCGATATCCAGGTGGTTGGTCGGCTCGTCGAGCAGGAGCAGGTCCGGGCCGATGAGCAGCAAGCGGGCCAGCAGGGCGCGCGTACGCTGCCCGCCGGAGAGCTGGCTAACCGGCCGGTCGAAGTCGGAGACGGAGAAACCCAGCCCGGTCAGGGTCTGGCGGACGCGCGTCTCATAGGTATACCCGCCGCGCTGCTCGAAATCGGCTTGCAGCCGGCCGTAGGTTTCCAGGGCCGTCTCGGCCTGGTCTGGGTCGGCCATCAGGTGCTCCAGGCGGGTCAGCTCGGCCTGGGTAGCGCGCAGGTCTTCGAAAGCCGTCAGGCAGTCTTGCCAGAGGGTGCCCTCAGCCGAAAGCTCGGCCTCCTGGGGGAGATAACCCATGCGCAGCCCGCGGGCGCGGCGCAGGCTGCCTGCGGAGGGTTCGTCCAGCCCCAGCAGGATGCGCAGCAGGGTGGTTTTCCCCACCCCATTGGGACCCACCAGGGCAATCCGCCCGCGCTGGGGGATGCTCAGGGAGATACCACTGAAGATATCGTTGGGGCCGAAGGATTTACTGAGGTTGGTCGTGGTGATTAAAGACATAGAAGAACCCGCCGCCAGGATCAGCCAAAGTATACCATGGGGCGGGGACGTGGTCGGCGGGGGCGGCGCAACGGAGGCGGCCCGACGGACGATGGGTTATTGGATGGCCAGCAGGCGCTGGGGGTTGTCCTGCAGGATGGTACGGATTTCGGCTTGGGAGATCTGATAGCGGCTCAGGACGGGCACCACGTTCATCAGTAGATGGGCGTAGCCGTCCCCACCGTTTACAGTCAGCAGGTCGACGTGGCAGACATTCTGCGAGAGCAGCAGGCGGTCGAGCAGTCCAAAATGAATAAAACCTTTGATCGATGAGACCTGTACATCGGCCGGGGTGTGGATCAGGTCGCGCATCAGCGGCCAACGTTCCTGGCCAAACAGGTCGAACCCCAGGTAGCAACCGCGCCCGGCAAGCTCGCGCGCCGCGGGAAGCGTATCCGGCCGGGAGACCAGGTGGCCAACGACTACCCGGCTCAGATCCGCGCCCTCACGCTCCAGGAGATCCAGGGCCTGGTGATATTCCTGGATTTCCGTGCCCAGGTCGAAATGCAGGCTGATCGCCACGCCGGTCTTTTTTTGGGCCACGGCGCAGGCTGCCAGGACTTTTTCCTCAACCGCGTGGATGGGCCGGCTGATCCCAATCTCTCCGATCACCCCGGCATGGATCCCGGTAGCGCCAATGCCAACCAGGATTTCGGTCGTCATCCGCTCGGCCAGGTCGGCGACCTCGAGG
>Ga0105104_10000965_pt1 | contig 22387 bp, 15 predicted proteins | sample PPLLaktember2015_3_FD_87034 | JGI IMG/M metagenome (GOLD analysis project Ga0105104, IMG submission 87034) | Freshwater sediment microbial communities from Prairie Pothole Lake near Jamestown, North Dakota, USA - PPLs Lake P7 Core (6) Depth... | ecosystem: Environmental > Aquatic > Freshwater >... | reverse complement strand
GATACTCTTATTTTCTTCATCCAGGCAATACCGGTCAAGATCAAGGGCATTGAATGAGCTGCCCAACCGGGTATTTTTATAGATTCCCTGACGGGGCTCATCGGTGCCGCTTTCCTCCGAAGGGCCAAAAATGCCTTTTACATTGAACAGTTTTTTACGGCTTTTATAAGGTTCCACACTGAACAACAATTCGGAATAATATTTCAGGTCATTTCTGAATTTTTCCCGTTCACTGATCTGGTATCCTTCGGCGAGGATTACCAGATCGACACAAATATGTGAATTTCCATTGCTGACAACCGGGATGACCTCATCATTCCTATTCCGGAATTTTGAAGTTACGATATGAAAGTCTTCCGGATCTATGGTTTGCGAATAAAGGGGAACCGGGATATTTTGTTTGTCCCGTTTCTGGATTATAAGCAGGAAAGGCTTGCGCGGACCGGGAATTAGCACCGACTCATGGTAAGTTTTCCTGATCCCCTGCAGAGCCGGTGCGGTGATCTGATATTCCGCGAAAATTGTGCTGTACCCGTTTGAATAGATCAGCCGGTTGGTGGCTATATCATAAATATCTATCCTGTAAATTCCAAGTTGTAACGGATCGATGCATTTTTCAGGATTTCCTGCCCATGGGCCTTCCTGGTAAATCTTATCGGGAGTAATTAATTCCGATTTGGCATCTCCGGTATGGTAATAGTCTATCCGTAAGGTCTGATCCCTGAAAAATCGTTCGAAGAAATCGTGGTCCTGTCCATTTACAAAAAAGGACAGGTGAAAGATCAGGTAAACAAGTATGAATTTCATGAAACCCCGGGTTTATTAATTGAATTTATGGACTGTCCTGAATTTGCAGTGATAAATTTAATATGAATTTGCATGGTAAAAATAAATAGTTTCATTGAATTAAAAGATTAACTTTGCCGCATGTTAAGCCCAACATTTTATTCTGCCCGACACTGATCAGGCAATTTTATATCCCTTATTATTTATTTAAAAACAATTCATGTCCTTTCAATCATTAAATCTTATTCAGCCTATTCTCGATTCTTTAAGAGATGAAGGCTATTCTGTTCCTACACCCATTCAGCACGAAGCTATTCCCATTATTATGCAGGGAAAGGATCTGATGGGCTGTGCACAGACCGGCACCGGCAAAACCGCAGCCTTTGCCATTCCTATTTTACAATTACTGACAATACGTAAAATCAACGATAGAAAAAGAAGAATCCGCAGTCTGATCGTCACACCGACCCGTGAACTGGCAATTCAGATCGGCGAAAGTTTTAAAGCTTATGGTCGTTATACCGGTCTCAGACAGACCGTCGTCTTTGGAGGGGTAAACCAGTATAATCAGACGAAAGCCCTGCAGGAAGGCGTGGATATTCTTGTAGCCACGCCCGGACGGTTGCTCGACCTGATCAACCAGGGTTTCATATCCCTGAATGATATAGAAATATTCGTACTGGATGAAGCGGATCGTATGCTTGACATGGGTTTTATCCATGATATCAGGCGCATACTGCACTACCTGCCTGTAAAACGCCAGTCCCTGTTTTTCTCCGCTACAATGCAACCTGAAATCGTCAAGCTGGCCAGTACTATTTTGTATAACCCCCAAAAAGTGGAAGTAACGCCTTCGGCCTCCACGGTTGAAATCATCGGACAGTACATATATTTTGTTGACAAGGGAAATAAGAATGCCCTGCTGATGGATATCTTAAAGGACAAATCAATCAAAACCGCGCTGGTCTTTACAAGGACAAAATATGGGGCGGACAAGGTAATGAAGGTACTTGTGAAAAACAACATCAGGGCTGAAGCCATCCATGGTAACAAGGGACAAAATGCGCGTCAGCGTGCCCTTGCTAATTTCAAATCACAGGCCACCCGGGTACTGGTAGCCACCGACATTGCTGCAAGGGGAATTGACGTAGAGGATCTTGAACTCGTGATCAATTATGAAATCCCCAATATAGCAGAAACGTATGTTCACCGGATCGGGAGAACCGGCAGGGCGGGCGCTGCGGGAACTGCTTATTCATTTTGTGATGCGGAGGAAAAGGCCTATCTGAAACTTATAGAGAAGCTGATCAACCGGAAGATCCCCGTGGTAGAGGATCATCCTTATCCTTTAACCGTAAAGGATGCGGTTCCGTTACCTCAGTCGGTTCTGAGGCGTGGAAGGGACCTTCAGGGTCAAAACAGGCATAATGGAGTAAGAAAGCGGTACGGAAGAACCGGCCGTTGATATTCCGGTAAATATTATGCAATTCTGACACCTATTGAATAAATATTTCAGAAATGTTCTTACTTTAGGTTATCCTTAAACACCATCAACGATGAAAAGAAGATCATTCCTGAAAAATTCAGCCATGGCAGCCGGTGCCATGTCGGTGGCCGTTCCGGTTACGGGCAGCCGCGCAGCCGGTGCAAAGAGCGTTTTCGAATTACGGGTATATCATATTTCCCGTGCAATCAATGCCAAAAATCTGCTTGAACAGTATTTGAAAGAAGCCCTGATACCTTTCCTGAACAAGAGGAACATTAAGGTGGGGGCATTCGGTGATTACAGCCTCGAAGAACCGGTAAAGCTTTATTTACTGATTGCCTATCCGGATCCTTCCGCCTATTTTTCAGTGCAGCAGGACCTGTTCACTGATGCGTCGTTTTTGAAAACTGCCGAGAAATACAATAGAGTGCCGGCTTCCCAGGCCGTTTATTCAAGGTATGAGACATTTCTGCTCGATGCATTCGATGCATTACCAAACCTCAGCATTCCGGCAGAAAAGAAGAGACTTTTCGAACTGCGGACGTATGAAAGTGCCAACGAGGATGCAGGAAAAAGAAAAATCGCCATGTTCAACAATGAAGAAATCGCCCTGTTTCTCAAAGTCGGGTTACAGCCCGTTTTCTTTGGAAGGATACTGGCCGGACAGTATATGCCTGCGCTGACCTACATGGTGGGCTTTAAAGATATGGCTGACCGTGATGCGTCATGGGGCAGGTTCGGATCAAGCGATGAATGGAAAAAAATGCAGGCCAAACCTGAAAATGCCGATATAGTAAGCAACATTTACAAGACTTTTCTGCTACCAACAGATTATTCTCAGATTTGAGGTATCACACCGAGAACCAGTAGCTGAGCTTGATCAGGAATATATTTCCCGGAAAGACGTCCCACAATTGCCGGAATGATCTTCCCATCGTAGAGGATGCATCCGGAGCATTTCCGGTCCTCTCGCCGGACCAGACCAGGTAAATGAATGACCCGGGCCTGTATTCCCATTTGGCGACGAAATTGGAACGGAACTGATGAAAATTGAAATCGGGATTATTCAGTGTATAATCCGTAATACCGTCATTGTTTTCATCAAGTTGATAAATTCCATCTGTTAATACCTGACCCGGATACTGCAAAAAACGAGCTTCATATTCGCTGTTCATGGGATCATCCACATATTTTAATTCCGAATAACTGCCCCTGGATATGAAGGGACTACCATAATACTGGACGGTGAATTCAGGCGTTATGCTGTAATCGACCCGGAGTGTAAATCCAAGTGTATGCTGATTGATGGTTCCAAGGATATAACGATTCCCGGTAACCACATTTTTTTGTGCCACGTACTGAAGTTCATCGTGATTACCGCCATAATTGGCAGAAATGTCAATTTTCAATGTATTAAGTGGTCTCACCATAATCCCGGGCCCAATTTCATAGCTTTCAGCAGATCCGTTTTTCTTATTTTCATAGTTATAGCTGAATCCCAACACAAAACGTTTGGAATAGTCCGTCCGTAAATCACCGAAGGTCAGGAATCCGCCTGGAAGACGCATGCCTGGTCCGCCCCGTAAAACACGGGTATCCAGTTGTTCGGAATGTGCGATCAGATTTGTCTCAAATCCCCATTGATTCCTGAATTCTGCGGAATAGGAGAGGTGTGCTCCGGAACCCATGTAGGCACCATTGAAATTCCAGGTATTAAACTGTTCAAGGTTGACCGTATAGGTCCGGAAAATCGAAACCGGCTGGTTGACAAAATAGGAAATGTTGCTTTCCTGGCGAATCTCATCGGACGATTGCATATAACCCAGGTCATTGAGCTCCAGCATTGGCGAAAGCCAGGTTACAGCGGTATTGTACCTCCACAAGCCTGATCCTTTTCCTATTCTGAATTTTCCGCCATATCCCTTAAGTTGTGTAAGTGTCGTATCATATTTCAGGTAGGATGCGTCAGGTCTCTGACAATAACGGGCAGAGGATTCCTGTAAAATACGCATGGCTCCCGGTGTGCCTTCGACATAACTGCCAACGAAGCGTGCGTCCAGGAAATATTTTTTGTTTTTCCACTGGTGAAGAAAATCGAGCCCGCCCGTATATGCATTCCTGCTCAGAAAATCCAGGTGGGCATCATTCATGAACCGGTTGGTGCTTGTCAACATACCTCCCAGCATGGTGGTTCCCTTGTTATAATCCTTTTGGATGCGGGTTATTAAATAATTAGTCAGGGGTTCAACTTTCACATTGTTTTTATTTCCTTCTCCGTAATGTACCTGTGCATATTCAGGCGCTGTGAGGCTCTGAATCAGGCCTACGGATAAACCATCCGACGTTTTGCCGCTTAGCTTTACGGCATCCAGGATTGTGGTTTTATCCGGAGTTTTCACAAACCTGCTGTCCGACGGTGAAACGCTGTGTGACGGGGAATGCCCTATTCGCCTTGAATAGAAAAGGCTCAGATCATCAATGCCATATTTGAATATTGTTTTTCCTTCGAGAAAAAAAGGACGCTTTTCTTCATAAAAAGTCTCAAATGCCGTAAGGTTCATTACCGAAGGATCAGATTCAACCTGCCCAAAATCGGGATTGACCGTGACATCAACGGTAAAATTACTGCTGATTCCAATCTTGGCATCAAGTCCGATGTTTCCGTTCCAGTTTCTGCCTGAACTGGCAAAAGGATTACCAGGCTCCTTTGCAAAAGTATTCAGTTTTCCAAGGGTATAGGGCATAATTTCGAGGCGTCGGGCTTTTTTCAAACCATTGATGCCATATAGTTTACCGAAATTATAAAGTACTCCCGGTCCGGTGAGGGACTGCTTTTCCCAGTCACTTTCCTCCTGGAGCCGGCCAATCCATCTCCAGCAATGCAAGCCCCAAACCTGAACATCTTTGATGCTATATCTCAGCTGGCTTAAAGGGATCTCCATTTCAGCCACCCATGCGGAATCTTCCAAGCCTACCTTACCCTCCCATACCGGGTTCCAGCTGCCATCCCAGGCCATGGGATTGGTCAGCACCAGATCTATCTTCTGACCATAGGCGGTGAGATCAAATTCAAAACCTGTGCGACGGTCATGGTAGCTGTCAAAACAGATACCCATCATATCCCCGGTGAATTCGTCGCGCATACCTGCAAAACGCTGGATCTTATCCGGTTCCTTCTCGTAAGCCCTCATGGCCACGTAAATATTCTTATCATCGTATAAGATCTGAAATTCTGATTTTTGCGACGGTTTTGCACCTTCATGGGGTATGAACTGTATGAATTCACCTTCCCATTTGCCTGTTTTCCAGCACGAATCATCCAGCCTGCCGTCAATGACCGGTCTTTCTGTGGACAATCGGATTGTGGAATAAGTTTTAAGATTATCCTCCTCATTGCCGCCGGCAGTGGAATCCCGCGGAATCGGAGCCAGTGTGAACGCATTCTGATTAAAAACAAATAATACCGCAATAGCAAAAAGGAGCCTTGTGAAAATCAATATTCGCATGTTTAATGAAGGGTAAGCAACAGTTAATCAATTCCGGCATAAAAATAAAAGATTATTATCTGAATCGTGTCATTTCAGGAAATATTTTTGAAAGCCTACCCGAACAGCCATTTCAGCATAGGATACGCTACGGAAATAAAAGGAATATCGTTGTAAACGTGATAACCTGAATCCATTTTGCGAACCACTTCAGGGTATTGCACAACCACAGGTTTTACTGCATATTTGCCCATCATGAACTCCAGAAACTGCATGATCAGGCAATCAAAGAGGAATATGGCTGTAACCACGAATTGAATTGAATCTGAAGTGCTGATATTCAATGGATTTACCTGAATTCGTGAAACAAGCGCAATAGCGACCAGCCAGATACAAATGCGGCATATCATGCCATAACTAATAAGGTAACTTACATTCGAACGTGTATTTGTGGCAGTCAACAGCATGGTGCTAATAATACCGCCTGCCGCCAAACCCGCAATAAACCGCCATACCATGCTGTACCAGGGTAGAAAAATCATGCATAATAAAAGTGCCGTCATTTTGATCATGGAAGAGGCCGAATGCAGGATCAGGGCTTTTTGTGACCGGGGAATCAGGGTGCTGGTGGTCTTATTCACATAATGAACGTTGTGTTGCCTGAAACCTCCTGTACTCAGTTTTACGTCTTTCATTTTAAAAAGTTCCAGTTTATAGGGAACAGAGTCTGCAGGTTTTTCAGGACAATAATAACATTCCTGTACAGCGGGATGTGTGTCAGTAAAAAGGTGCCTGATCCTGTCCGGTGAATAATACAGTTTGCCGGGAATAAAATAGCTTTTCCTGTTTTTATAAATATGCCGTCCGATTAATCCTGCAAGCGGCCAGCATATCAAAATGCTGAGGATGAGCATCCAGTTGAAGCGGAACATTAAGAAAACAGGCGTAAGGAGGAAAAAAAAGAATACGAGAACACCGGCCATGCGAAAGACCATTTTCAGTAATATGCCCAGGTCATAGATCCCGCTTGTCCGGAATGCCTCATGTTGCTGCTTGAATTTTTCGTAACGCATTTTTGCCTGCTTCTGGGCTCTTTCGCGTACTTCCTGCCTGAATTTCCGGTATTCTTCCGTTTCATAATAACCGGCATATTTCCTGTCCCTGAAGTCATGGGAAGGGGTATACTGTGCCGTCCATGAACTCATCAGAAATTCATAAGCCTCTGTGATCTCACAGAACTTTTCATTGGCATTTTCAGATTTATTTACATCCGGATGGTATTGTTTGGCCAACCGCCGGTAGGCTGCCTGGATGTCCGGCCGGGTGGCATTATCGGGAATCTGTAAGACGGCATAGTAATCCTTCATGACAGATTTCTTTATATCATAGTACTAAAATAGAAAAACCTTGCCAGTTTTACATGGCAAGGTTACAATAATACAACCGACAATCCAAAAATACTACATATCAAACGGTATTTGCAAATCGCTTATATCTTTTGGATTATAAGGCACAAGAACCCTGATGCGGTCTTCGAGATCGGAATATTCACTGCCGGGTGCCGTTCCGCCGCTGACAAACCCGCCTTCGTTAAAGTATCCGGGAGCATCTGCATTTTTCAGGTAAGGAGTGAGATAATTCTCCACCTCATCGGGTCTGAGGGTTATTCCTGCAGATGCGTAAGCCGCAACTACGAAGCTGGTCATTTCATGTGTAAGCACTTTCTTTATTGAATTGTCCTCAAGAATGGCAACCCTGTCGGAAATGTCAGCCGTGCTCAACGGAAGTCCCACTTCTGCCACGGCTATATCTTTATAGTTATCACCCGAAGCTACGAATGCCCAGTTGAAGCCCCTGGTTTCGGTATCATAGAAGTTGAATCGGGCGTTTGGATGATTGGAATTACCGATGACATCCACAATATCATCTTTTTTACCCACGAACATTTTCATTGTTTCCAGGGCATAAGGCTGGAATGCTGCATTGGGAAGGGGCAATCCGGCTATTTCAACCACCATCCAGGCGTCATAATCATCGGTTGCCTTTTCAGAGTATTCAATACTTGCAGTGGCATCTGGGGCATTACCGTTTTTGCGGCGGTCAATATTATAAGGTTTAAACAATGCTATACCTTCTATAGGAGCTTTGTTCCAGAATACCTGCATGGCTATGCCGCCATCTGCATTGCCTTCCGATTCGGCATCTGTTATGGTCAGCTGGTATGACCAGGCACGGCCCCGGAATTCCACATCTGAAATTACATCCAGGTTCTTCACACGGTTATCATCCTGGCTGGTATAGCTGAGGCTGATCACATTTTCGATTTTATACACACAAATGTGCCATATGATTGACTGTACCATGTCTGCAGCACCTTCACCCACCGCAATAAAGGCATTCAGGTAGCCGTAAATATGGTTGCCATTGATGGTATCGATGGCTGTGCTTTTCAGCGACATCGATTCCAGGTCACCGTTGCTGAGAGAATTGGGTATATCTACCTTGAATTTTTCGGGCAGAATACCAAAGTTTTTATCCTTTTGATCCAAAAGGAGGTTTTCGCAGGACGTAAATGAAAGGACAGCAAGGACTGCCAAAGTTCCGATAAGAAAATTTCTTGTTTTCATGAGATCGTTTTTATGTTTAAAACTTGTTTCATGAATACCACACATCAAGATGATATTACCCTGATGCTAAACCACACAAATTTCTTTAACTGATGGGATAAATCAGAAACCTGCCACGGTTGTTGTGTCGGAAACCACGGCACAGGCGGCAAACCATCCGCGGACGCCGTGATGAAAATTCGTTGGCACATTTCCCTGTTCTGCATCAAACAGTCCTCCACGCCATTCCGTTTCAAGCAACATAGCCCGGATAAAATTCTGGTGGGGAAGGCTTAGGGAATATTTCCTGCGGATGATCCGTGTATTTTTTGGGAAAAGTATGATTTTACGGTCCGGCGCAAATTCCTTTTCAGCATCAATATTGTCCAGGTTATAGTATACCTCCGAGGCCTGGCAGGCACCATACCGGCGACAATATGCCGGGTCATCCGACCAGTCGTAATAAACTTCCATCATCGAAGCCTGCGAACCGGCTGAATAAACAAACCGGAAAAGACTGTCAGATGGAATTATTTGTATGTCATTGAGGGGTGTTACACCCGTCATATCAGCGAAAGCCGTATCCGCATATTCCCCTTTTCCAATTATTAGCCTGTAAATATTTCCGGCGGCTGCCCTGAAGGGTTCATCAGAAATATATAACCCTTCTGTTGTGGGATCTTCATGAAAAACCGCAGATATGATTCCATTCGATATTTCAACACTGGCACCGGAAATACCTGCCGGAACTTCGTTCAATTGATCTGCAGATTGATATAGTTTCAACTGCTGGTATTTCATTTCATTCGTAATTATGCAATCGGCAACAGGAAATCTGCCCATTGACCGGATATCCCAATCGGTATTCTCTTCACATGAATTTATCAGGAGCGGAAGCAAAAATCCTGCAGCAATAATTGAGTAATCCGGTTTTAAATTATATCTGCCGCATGTTTTCATCAGAATCGCAGACTATATGTTAATGAGGGAACAAGAGAATAAATATAACGGAATGTGACCAACTGTTCCTGGGCATTCTGCTTATCAGACGGAACATAGAATTTTCCATCCTCAGCCTTGATCTTATTGAAATTCAGGAATGCATAGTTCTTCGTGGAGAAAAAATTATAAAGGGTCAGTGTAAGGTAGTGTTCAAATGTCCGGTCCGCTTTGTTCAACCGCCATGCCGATCCCAGGTCAAGTCGCCTGTAATCAGGCAGCCGGTCATTGTTCTGTTCAGAGTATACCGGTACCTGTGTTCCCCTGTAGTAGAAAAATCCCGTCGGAGTGGATAATGGCATTCCGGAACTGTACAACATGTTCATCGTAAGTGTCCACCTTGGTTTTACACGACATTCAACCAGAAAAGAAAAATCCACCGGCCTGTCCTGGTGGGATAAGTATGATCTCCCGAGATTCAGTTCCTCAATATGCAGTCTGCTTCTCACATACCCATAGCTTAGCTGGCCGGTGACCCGGCCTTGTGTTTTACGGATCATGATCTCAAATCCTGCTGCAAATCCGTCTCCCTGCCTTAGTTCGCCTTCAAGGTATGGGTTCAGGAACATTTCGGCATGGTACTGGTAACCCACCTGGTTGAACATTTTCTTGTAATATATATCCATTGAGAGTTCCATGGCGGGTCCCGGCCATATTGCCATGAATCCGAGATCGTAAATATCCGCGTGCTGCGGTTTTATATTGGGTCCCGAAGGAAGCCATACTTCCAGCGAATTGAACGGGCTGATGCTGTTGCTTATCTGGTTGATATGCTGCGTGGTTCGGTTGTAGGAGGCTTTTACGGATGAATATCTGCCGGTCCTGACCGACAATGAAATGCGGGGTTCGACAAACGTCCTTGTAAAATACCTCACTCCTTTTGCATATTCCTGTTCTGAAACGGGTTTGAAATCCTCATCATATACGATGCTGAACGCTTCACCGAAATCGCTCCAGTTTGAAAGCCTGAAACCATAATTTATTTGCAGCCAGGATGCAGGTTTATAATCATTTCCAGCATACAATACCAATTCGCCGGAGTTTACCTCCGAAACCCGCATTGTATCCAGGGCAGAATTCGGCGAATTGTAATTTCCCGGGTTGAAAAAGTAACCTCCCAGGTTGACACCGAATTTCAGGTTATTGTGCGGGTTAATGTACCATGAGAATTCTGATTTCAGGTTGGATCCTGTAATATCAGAGTTCCAGGACATCTTTGTATCATAATTGGTATACAGGGAGTATTCATACTTGCTTGCATACAGCGTTGTGTTGGAAAAAAGACGGGAGCCGTAAACATGGGACCACCGGAGTGTTGCAGCGCTATTCCCCCATATAATGCCATTTCTGATATCACCGGGTTTATTGATAAACGCATCTTTTCCCGCAAAAAGAGTGAGATACACCCTGTCCCTTTTCCCGAGTTTCACGTTGAATTTGGACGTAAAATCAGCAAAATAGAAGCTTTCCACATTGGGATTCGCGGCTTTTACCAGCAAACCGAATGTTGACAACCGGAATGAAAAAAAATATGAACTTGCATCCTTTTTAAACGGGCCTTCCAGGCTGAACCGGCTGGAAACGGGGCTCAGGCTGGCACTTCCTGAAAAGTGCCTCTTGTTTCCATCGCGCGCGCGTATATCCACCACACCGGATAACCTTCCACCATACTGAACAGGGAAATCTGCCCTGTATACTTCAGTGTGTTTAATGGCCTCCGGTATTATGGGTGTAAACAAACCCAGGAGATGTGAAGGATTATATATGGGAGCTTCATCCAGCAATATCAGATTTTGATCACGGTTTCCGCCCCGTACACTGAAATAGCTTGATCCCTCTCCCTGGAAGCTTATGCCGGGCAGGTTTTCCAGGGATTTCAGCATGTCGGTTTCACCCAGCACCGCAGATTGCCTTTGAACAGCGGCAGGATCCACATTGGTTTGCGCAACCAGTGAACCAAGTACCTGGTCCTCCTGTACAACTGAATTGATGATAATTTCCTTCATCAGGAAAGGGACAGGTTTAAGCTGTATATTCCAGTTTATGTTCTGTGAAATTTCCAGTTTTTTGCCCTCAGTGGCATATCCCAGGAACGATGCCTGCAGGGAATAGGTACCACGGGGAAGGGTTAGTGAATAGAACCCATAATTATTGGTGATCACTCCCAGGCCGGTTTCCCTGGCATAAACAGCTGCACCGATCATCACTTCATGGTTTGAGGAATCTACAATGTTGCCGCTTATGGTAAACGCTTCCTTCCTGTCGCTTTTCACCCGGGGCTGGTCTTCTTCAGCAAGCGTCAATACAAGGTATCCGTTTACAACCTGATATTGTATCCCTGCCTGTCGGAAGATATCATCCAGAACGCGCTTCAGACCCAGATTTTCAACATGAATAGTTATCTTCGTGTCCGCCGGGATCATTTCAGCGCTATAGGAAAACCGGATCCGGGTGCGCTGTTCAAGATCCCTGAGTATAGTGTCAATTGATATATTATCATACCGGAAAGAAATTTTTTGATGAAGGTCGGGCACCTGAGCATTCAATCCGGTAAATAACACCAGGGCAGCACATAACGCCAGGTTTCCGGTTGTCAGTATCCTATGGAACAGTTTCAGCATCCCTTCCCCGAAATATTGATGCGCTTGCCTCTGATCTCAATATCAAGGTCGAGGGTGGATCTTAAAACTGAAAGAACGGCTTCCAGTGACTGATTATCAAATTGCACTGTCACGGTACAGTTCTTTAAAGAGGGATCGAGGTTAACCCGGTGATGGTAGGTATTCTTTAATATCTCTGCAACATCCGACAGGGGTGTATTTCGAAAATCGATAATGCGGGTTTTCCAGGCCAGTTCGTTCCGGTCTTTTGTAAGTTCCTTGTTGATCAGCCTGCTTTTGTGGTTATAATTCCCGGTCTCACCCGTAACCAGACTGATCTCTGTGGATTCCCCGGCATCATACAATACGACTTTACCTTCCGTAACAGTAACCATTGCGTTACCGCCGTGAAATGCCCTTACATTGAATTTTGTTCCGGTTACGCGAACCATGACCTCGCCGGCTGAAATACGGAATGGCAAACCTTCTGCCCTTTTAACCTCAAAAAATGCTTCGCCCTTCAAAGTGAGGTTTCGGTGTGTTATACCAAAGCCTTTTTTGTAGCTGATCCTTGAACCGGCATTCAGGAAAATGGCAGAGCCATCAGGCAATACCAGGGATGAAAGCTGGTCGGAAGGGGCCTTTTCAGATCTGACGCCGGTAAGTTTTAGCCCGAGGAAAGCCAGCGCGGATATCAGGATGACTGAAGCGGCAATTTGCAGGAATCGTGCCGGAGATATCAACCTACGCCTGCCAGGCGTGATTACGGATTCTATTTTCCGCCATTCTTCATCAATGTTAATTTCGCCATGTTCTGAAGCTGCTGAAGTCAGGTTCCAGAGTTTCAGAAAGGCCTCATACCCGGCCCGGTTGTCCGGACTGGCCGCCAGCCATTCTTCGATCAACCTGTTTTCTGCCCCGGAGGCCTCTCCGGCAAATACTTTGGGCAGAAGCCCGATCGGGTCGGTATGTTTGTTTTCAGTATCCATAGTGATGGTATTGGTAACACACACAACGAGTGTTTTACCCTTACCAGTGATCCATGTTTTTTAGCAATAAAATGATCAATATTGTCAGATAATCCTGCAATTCTGTTTTCAGAACAGACAGCGCTTTCGACATTTGTGTTTCAACCGTTTTTACAGAAATGTTAAGATGGACTGCTATCTCATTGTATTTTTTACCTTCAAACCGGCTTAACTCAAAAATCTGCCGGCATTTTTCGGGCAGCCGGAGTAACGCAGATTTAATCCGGTTTTCAAGTTCGGCAGTTTCCAGGTTATCGGAATATCCCGATTCATCTGGTATCAGATTCTGGTTTGAAGCCTCGTCGTGACTTAAGAACTTTTTATTATCACGGATGTAATTCAAACTCCGGTTATAAACAGAAGTAAAGAGATAGGACTTCGCCGGTTTATCCCATTCGAATTCGGCGCGGTTTTCCCAGATGCGGATAAATACCGTATGCACAATTTCACGGGCGGTGTCCAGGTTGCCTGTATACTTTCGGGAGAAGTAACACAATCCTGCGAAATGTTCCCGGAACAATAATTCAAATTTGCGCTTTATTATGGTATCCTGATTGTTCAAAGCAAGTTTGATCACAGGTTCATATCTCAACTCCTCTGCATATTTGTATATTTTCGGACCAGTTTTATCAGTTCGGCAACGCGTATCGGTTTGGCCAGGTATTCGTCAAAGCCGGCCGTACTTGCTTTTTTACGGTCCTCATTCATGGCATATGCCGTCTGGGCTATTACCGGCAGATCGGGTCTGTATTGTTTGATCCTTACTGTGGCCTCGTATCCATTCATGATGGGCATCTTTATGTCCATGAGTACCATCCGGATCTCCGGGAATTCTCTGCACATCTCGACAGCCTGCAGACCATTGCTTGCCCTAAGCAACTTTATCTTCTCTTTTGAAAGCGCGGTTTCTAAAAACAGGTAATTGGTATCATCATCTTCCACGATCAATACCACATCGAATATCAACATAATTAAAACCCTACCATTAATTAAGAATTGTACGTTAAACAGATATTAAAGTTCGTGCGGGATTAGGTTAGCAAATCGGTTTTAACTGTCATGTAAAGAACAGGGGTTGCAAGATATTAATTATACCTGGTATTATTCTTCACGATTGTCCTATTTTTGTTTGCTTAATTTCGAATTCGATCCATGATTTCATTGCCCTTTTTAAAAGAAATTGCAGCCATATTATTAAAACCCGGCGAATATGACCTGTCCGGGACTTGTGTTGTATTTCCTAACAAGAGGGCACGACTTTACATGAGCCGGTTCATAGGAGAACTCTCCGGCAAACCTATATGGGCACCAAAGTATCTTAGCATCAATGAGTTGATGGAAAGCATCTCGGGATTCATCCTTGCGGATCGTCTCACCCTTGTGTTTGAATTGTACGAAATTTACAGGCAGGCTACCCGTTCACAGGAAAGTTTTGACAGCTTTTATTCTTTTGCTGATCCGCTGCTTTCGGACTTTGATGAAATAGACAAGTATCTTATTGATGCAGAGGATATTTTCAGCAATCTGGCCGGAATAAAATCATTGGATGGCCGGTTCAGTTATCTTTCCCCGGAGCAGATCGCTGCTATCCGGCTGTTCTGGAATACTTTTGATCCTGAGAATACATCGGACGGACAAAAGACATTCACATTACTCTGGGATGTACTTTCTGAAATGTATTCCGGTCTAAGGTCAGGTTTGGCTGAAAAAGGCCTTGCATACGAGGGTATGGCTTACAGAAAGGTGGCAGAGGATCTGTCGTCGGGAAAATTTGAATTCCCGGGAAATGAGAAGTATGTCTTTATCGGTTTCAATGCCCTGAACCGTTGCGAGGAAAAACTGTTCCGGTTTCTTAAGAATGTTGGAAAGGCTGAATTCTATTGGGATTATGACAGCTGGTACACAAACAACAGCATTCACGAAGCCGGTTATTTCATCAGAAAGAATATTAGGGATTTTCCGGCCCGAAATGAAATAAACCATGAAAATCTTACCTCGAAGGAAAAGAAAATCTATTTTATTCCGGTACCTTCCAATACGGGACAAGCTGAAGTATTGCCCTTCATATTTAACAAACTTGGAATTAAAAAATCAGTTGAAACTGAAAATGTTGCGATTGTGCTTGCAGACGAAAACCTGCTTATCCCTGCATTATATGCCATACCGTCACTTGTTTCGGATCTGAATATAACCATGGGATACCCGATAGAGGGATCACCGGTGTTCAGCCTCGTGGACTCATTGTTTGAACTTGGCAGGAACCGGAAACAGAATTCAGACGGAACCTGGATTTATTATTATAAAGATGTACTCTCCATTCTGGGTAACCCTCTTCTTAAGACCATTTATCCGGAGGAGAGCCGGAAAACGAGGCAGCTGGTCATTGACAAAAATCTTGTTTATTTATCCGGGAAGGATATTTTAACCGGGCAGGAAAATGACCTTCTTTTCCGGGCGGGAGCGGAAGTGAATGCATGCAGGTATCTGCTCGGCGTGACGGAATACCTTTTGCGCAGGCTTTCTGATAATGGAATTAATACGGATCCGGTACAGCTCGAAATATTGTACCAGGTATATAATTACCTGACGAGGCTGAAAGATATTCTGGAAGGATATGCACTAGTCCCGCAACAGGAAACACTCTTCCGGCTTATAAGGAGAATGCTTCGTACCCTCCATATTCCATTCAGCGGTGAACCGCTTTCCGGATTGCAGTTATTGGGGATACTGGAAACAAGAACACTCGATTTTGACAATGTGATCATTCTTTCAATGAATGAGGGCGTTTTACCCCGTACTGCTTCGATCCCTTCTTTTATTCCCCGGAATCTGCGATTTGGTTTCGGACTCCCGACACCTGAGCACCAGGATTCAATATATGCATATTATTTCTACCGCCTGATACAGCGTGCTTCCAATGTGGCACTTGTATATGACAGCAGTACAGGGGGGTTGAGGACAGGTGAACGAAGCCGCTTCATGCATCAGTTGTTTTATGAATTACCTGTGAAAGTGTCTGAAATCACCCCGGCTTTCAGCATATCCCTTGTACCCGAAACACCCATTGTTGTTGATAAAACCGGATTTGTTGCTGAAAAGCTCCTGGGCTATACGGGGGAAAACGGTAAGCTGCTGTCTCCCTCCGCCATCAATGAATTTCTGAATTGCCCCCTGCGGTTCTATTTTCATTACATTGCCGGACTTCCCCAGCCGGAGGAAGTTTCGGAAGATATTGATGCAAGGATGTTTGGTAATCTTTTGCACCGGGCCATGTACATCCTTTATCGTAATATGGGGTATTCTGCTGTTACGCCGGAAAGGCTGCATGAATTGCTGAAAAGGGATGATATTATTGATCGTGCCCTCGACACGGCTTTCAGGGAAGAACTTTTTGGAGAAGATAGCGGGAACAGCAACCGGAAGATTGAGGGATTCAACCTGATCGTACAGCAGATCATAAGAACCTATGTCCGCAACCTGATCAAAGCGGATAGTGAAACCGGACCCTTCACTATTGTCGACCTGGAGAAAAGGGTGGAAACGGCCATTTCAGTGTTGATCGAAGGACAAAGCATTTCTCTGAGGATTGGCGGAACGATCGACAGGGTGGATAAACAGAACGGGCTCTTCCGCATCCTGGATTATAAAACCGGGACTGTTAAAAGAGCCTTCAGTACAGTGGAATCATTGTTCAATGGTGCAGAAAAGATTCGTAATGATGCTGTTTTTCAGGTACTGATGTATGCAATGGTTTACAGCCGGATCAATCCGGGAATCAATACCATTCCTGCCCTGTGTTTCGTCCGCGGCAGCCATGCAGAAAATTTTTCATATCATATTCATTACGGCGAAAAAAAGAAGAAATTGGAAACGTACAGTGAAGTAGGGAGTGAATTTGAGTTCCACCTTGGTTATCACCTTTCAGGGTTATTCAATACCCATGAACCTTTCATTCAGACAACAAACCGGGAGATCTGCAATACATGTCCGTATGCCGTGATATGCCGGAGGGAAGGGAACCCGGCGTAGTTTGCACCTCCGCTGGGCGTAGTTTGCACCTCCGCTGGGCGTAGTTTGCAACTACGCCTTACATTAGTCGCCACTTAAAAGGTCCGGCCTTAATTTCCGGGTTCTTTCCTCAGCCTTCTGATGTCTCCATTCATCTATTTTTTGCTGATGCCCGGAAAGCAGTATATCAGGTATTTTCCATCCCTTGTAACTGGCGGGTCTTGTATACACCGGAGGAGCAAGAAGGTTATCCTGGAAAGAATCGGTGAGTGCGGAAGTTTCATCTGATATTCCACCGGGAAGCAGACGCACAATGCAATCGGTTATGACAGCCGCTGCCAGTTCGCCTCCTGAAAGAACATAATCTCCTATCGATATTTCGCGTGTAATCAGGTGATCACGAATGCGCTGGTCAATTCCTTTATAATGTCCGCAGAGCAAAATGATGTTTTCCCTTGTCGCGAGATAATTAGCGGTTTTTTGGCAAAACCGCTCCCCGTCCGGGGACAGGTAAATGATCTCGTCATATGTCCTTTCACTTTTCAGCTTTGTGATCAGCAAATCGATGGGTTCAATGCACATCACCATTCCTGCACCTCCGCCAAAGGCATAGTCATCAACCTGCTTTTGCTTATTAAGTGAATAGTCACGGATGTTGTGAAGGCAGATCTCAACAATTCCCTTTTCTTTCGCCCTCTGAATGATCGAATGTTTAAGGGGGCTGTCGATCAGTTCGGGAAGAATGGTAAGAATATCGATATGCATTTTTCTTACTTCCGGGAATTTGTCTGTTATTTCAATTAAAACCTAAATCCGAGTGTAGCAAGAAACCTGTATTTTCCATGAGTCAGGTTTGTTGCATTGTCTATGAAATTATCATTAACATCCAGGTTTGTATAAAGATTATAGTCTTCTTTATTAAATAATCCCGAAAAACCCAGATCAAAAAAGAAGTTGTTATTCCTGTATCCTATACCGGCAGTAACTTCCTTGTATGAATCAGGCACATTGGAAATATAATCATAAAGGTCCGGGCCTGAATATGTAACCGGACTGGGATAATATCCTCCGCCAATGCGCAGGGACAGGTTATCAAACCTTACTTCACCACCCAGTTTTAGGTTGAAAACGGATTTATATACGGTTTTTATATCTGAATTCCACAGGTCAATAGCCTGATTATTGTCGACTTCTTTCAACCTCATGTTTTCATAATCCACGTATTCCAAATCCGCGGAAACAATTCCCATTTGCCCTATCTGAACGCTAAGCCCACCCTGTGCCCTGAAAGGCGTCCTCAATTTATATCTGTAATTGCCGGAGCCCAGTTCCTCACCATCTTCATCGGTTGGCACGGCAAAGTAATTATCGCCATTCTTGAACTCGGAATACAATGTATTATAATAGTTTTCGCGTATTCTGTAATAGGTAGGTGTATGCACACTTGTTCCGATTCTCATGATTTTTGCTATCCTTACCATCATTCCGGCATTTAGGCTAAAACCGGATCCATCAACGCTGAGGTCTTCGGTAAAATCGAAAAGTGAGAAATCATCAGCAGGGTTTGTATTAAATTCCGAATGTACGGAGGTTCTGTCAAGTTGCAGCGTGTGCACTCCTAGTCCCGCACCGAAATAAAACACATTATTGAAATTCAGTCCGTATGCAATGGTCCATTCGCCCTTACCGCCCCGGGTATCGATCCTCCTTCTCTGGTCAGCCGGCAACGGAACTGCGGGTAAATAACCAAAATCAGATTCCGCTAATGTATCAATTATGTAAGAATCAAAGGCAAGCCTTTCATAAAAAGAATCCAGAAACCTGGGATCAGTTCCTTCTGCGTTTTGCTGGAAGTAATCTGAGAGTGAATTGTCCGGATTCAAACCCCTGATAAGGATATTGTTGTTAAAACTGTTCTCACGGACGTAACCTATAGCCAGGGCAGCGCTAACCAAACCTTTATCCTTTCCTGAGTTGAAATTGGCCACATACCCCAGGCTACCCAGGTTAAACTGGTACATAAAGTCATCATTGGTTTCTCCCAGGTAATCTGCCTTTGTGGAAGAATAACTGAGGGAGGGTGTTACCACAAATTCAGATTTCCGGTAAAGTCCCAATCCAGCAGGATTGATCCACACAGAGGAAAAATCTCCTCCGAGGGAGGCAAAGGCTCCGCCCATGCTCAGACTGCGGGCCGTTATGGCCGGAAAATTCTGCGAATATTTCAGGGCATCGGTGACGTATTGCCCTTCTGCTGTAGTGAAAAACACAACTATGCCTATCAGGAAAACTATCTTTTTCATAGCTCAATAATTAAAATATTTCTCTTTTCCAAATCAGCTAAAATGCTTCTGGAGATAAATTGTATTGTGTTAAGGAATTAACGAAAACACCCTCAGGTTATTGCCTTGCATTGAGGCATAAGGTATCCTATCTTCTTGATCCGGAGCTGGGGCGCGACGACCCTCCGCCTGATGAACCTGAGGATCTGCTGCCTCCTGAACTATAGGAACCTGAACTGCTTGACCTGCTGTAAGAACCCGACGATCCGCTGGGCCTGCTATAGGACGATCCTGAAGAACTGCCTGATCTGTAGGATCCTGATGATCCGCTGCTGGGCCTGCTGTAGGATCCCGAGGAACGAGTGCTGCTGCCGGATGACCGCGATGTTCCTGAGTAGGAAGGCCTGCTTTGTGATGTTGTGGTGCTGGGCCTTGTATATACAGGACGATCCTGTGTATTATATGTGCTTCGGGTTGAATTGTTTACAGAAGATCCGCTGCGGGAAGTGCCGGTATATGTTCTCCTAGTGCCACCCGAATTGCTGTAACTGTTCCGTGAAGTTGTACCGTAAGGCTTACGTTCTGAATAACCGGTTCCGGTGCGGGTTGATTTCGTCATATTGGTACCTGTTGTGGATCTCCCTGCGGTGGTTCCGGAATAAGTTCTTCGTCCGTAAGTGGAGGATGTTCCGGTTCCCGAGCGCGATGATGTGGCTGTGGTGCCGGTACGCCTTCCGTTAACCGATGTGGCCCTGTTGGCCGAAGCAATGCGGTTGGTCTCTATGGCCCGGCGAGGTCCATAATAGACCGGCTTGTGGTTGTGACGGTACAGATCATTTCCGTAATAGCCGTAATAACCATAATAACCGTAATACCCGGGGTAATATCCGCCATAGTATCCGTAGTATGGGTAACCCCATGAATCATAGAAGGGATAGTATCCATGGTTCCAGTAACTGTATCTTGGCCAGCCATACGAAAGACCGAAACCCATATAAGGATATCCAAAGGACATTCCAAATCCCGAACCATAAAAATAAGGATCATAATACCAGGGATCATAATACCCTGCAGAATAGAAAGGATCGTAAAATCTCCGGATACGGCTGGCATAATAATAATCGTCGGTGTTATAGTAATTGTTGGTAACATAGGTGCTGCCGTCCTTTTCCGAATACTCGCTTCCTACATAGTTTGGGTCCTCGGCATATTCCAGTGAATCCTCGGAGTAAACCGGCTGGATCTGTTTCTGATTACGGTTTTCCAGACTGTTTATATATCTTTCATAATTTGAAGGTTCCTGTTTTTTGATTACAGGTTTTGATACTTCCTGCTGTTCGGTGGACTCAACAGACTTATCGCCCGACGGTATGTAGTACATATCATCATATTCCTTTGTTGTTTTTTGCCCAAGGACGCCCGTAAATGTGCAGAATCCAAGAACCAAAACCATAAATGATGTATACAATGTTTTCATGACCTACCTCCGCTAATTTTGTGTGAATATATAATTTTATTTCTTTATTTTGCTGCAAAATCAATTCGTAAAGTTAAATACAAATACCATACCAAATTCCAATTATGGCCAAAGATTTAGTAAGCAGGCAGGAGAACTACGCCCAATGGTATAATGACCTGGTAATTAAAGCCGACCTGGCAGAAAACTCAGCTGTCAGGGGATGTATGGTCATCAAACCATATGGATATGCAATCTGGGAAAAAATCCAGGGGGAACTGGACAGAATGTTCAAGGAAACAGGGCATGTCAATGCATATTTTCCCTTGTTTATTCCCAAGTCGTTCTTTAGCCGCGAAGCTGAACATGTAGAGGGTTTTGCAAAGGAATGTGCCGTGGTGACTCACTACAGGCTCAAGAAAGATGAATCCGGAAAAGGCCTGGTGGTTGATGAATCTGCCAAACTGGAAGAGGAGCTGATAGTTCGTCCCACATCCGAAACCATAATCTGGAATACCTACAAAGGATGGATCCAATCGTACCGTGACCTGCCGATCCTGATAAACCAATGGGCCAACGTAGTTCGCTGGGAAATGCGCACACGCCTGTTTCTGCGGACCACCGAGTTTCTCTGGCAGGAAGGGCATACAGCACATGCCACCAGGGAGGAAGCTCTTGAAGAAACCATAAAAATGCTGGACGTTTATGCGACTTTTGCTGAGAAATATATGGCTTTGCCCGTCATTAAAGGGGTTAAGACAGAAAGTGAAAAGTTTGCAGGCGCTATTGATACATACACGATCGAAACCCTGATGCAGGATGGAAAGGCATTGCAGGGCGGGACTTCGCATTTTCTCGGACAGAATTTCGCCAGGGCTTTTGATGTGAAATTCTCAAACAGGGAACAAAAGCTTGACTACGTATGGGCTACCTCATGGGGCGTCACCACCCGGCTTATCGGTGCTGTGATCATGGCCCATTCCGATGACAATGGCCTCGTCCTGCCACCACGGCTGGCCCCCATTCACGTTGTGATCGTTCCCATTCATAAAAACGAAGAGGAATTGGCCTTTATCAGTATTAAAGCGGAAGAAATCAGGAAACGGCTGACAGCCATAGGTATTACGGTAAAATATGATAACCGTGAAACCCATAAGCCGGGATTTAAATTTGCAGAGTACGAACTTAAAGGTGTACCGGTGCGACTGGCCATCGGACCCAGGGATATTCAGAATGGCACGGTGGAACTGGCGCGGCGGGATACCCTTGAGAAAAGTGTTTTGCCGGCGGAAGGAATAGAAATCGTGATCCGGGACCTCCTGGAAGCGATTCAGGAGAATATCTATAATAAGGCCTTTGCCTTCCGGGAGAAAAATACCTTCCGGGTAAACACCTGGGATGAGTTCAGGGAAGTGATCTCCGGTACAGGCGGATTTGTAAGCGCACATTGGGATGGGACTGCAGAAACAGAGGCCAGGATCAAGGAGGAGACCAAGGCTACCATACGGTGCATTCCGTTCAACAATCCGGCTGAGTATGGAAAATGCATTTATTCCGGAAAGCCCTCGGTGCAAAGGGTGATATTCGCCGTGGCGTATTAAAAATTATCGTACCAGCTTCTCGATTTATTGTACTTCACATCGCGCAGGAT
>Ga0105104_10000963_pt1 | contig 22422 bp, 14 predicted proteins | sample PPLLaktember2015_3_FD_87034 | JGI IMG/M metagenome (GOLD analysis project Ga0105104, IMG submission 87034) | Freshwater sediment microbial communities from Prairie Pothole Lake near Jamestown, North Dakota, USA - PPLs Lake P7 Core (6) Depth... | ecosystem: Environmental > Aquatic > Freshwater >... | reverse complement strand
CGATCGCGGCGAGTAAACCGAAGCTGGATGTGCTCCCGCTTTCGATCGGGGGCAAAGCCGACCCCGTGCGCCTGATCTTCGATTCGAATACGGGTCCCGCCATCTGCGCCTCCGTCATGGATATGGGTCAGCGCTTCCGTATGGTCGCGAGTGTGGTGGACGTGATCCCGACCGATGCACCTCTGCCCAAGCTCCCAGTGGCGCGCGCGTTATGGCTGCCGCGTCCCAATCTCAAGACGGCCGCGGCAGCGTGGATCTACGCTGGCGGCGCGCATCATACCAGCTTCAGCTATGCCGTCACTGCCGAACATCTGCGCGATTTTGCCGACATGGCTGGGATCGAGTTCCTCCTGATCGATGAAAACACACACATCGATAATTTCAAGAAAGAACTACGCTGGAACGATCTGTATTATCACATGGCATCCGGACTGTAAGCTGGGACAAACCTAATGACCTCAGACAGCAATTCATCCAAAATTTTAAAAATATTCCGCCTCGCACTTTTTAGTCTTGTTCTAACTGGTTTGCTTCTGACGGCTTGTGCCTCTTCGCCGACAGCCACGGAAGCCAGCACGCCCGAATGGTTCAGTTATGAACTTACTGACGTGCAAACCGGCGAAACCTTTACCATCAACGATTATGCTGGAAAGGTAGTGCTTGTTGAAACCATGGCAATGTGGTGCCCAAATTGTATCGTCCAGGCTCACGAGGTGAGAAATCTCCATACGCTGCTTGGCAACCCGGAGGATTTGATCTCCATCAGCCTGGACGTCGATATAAACGAAGACGCAGCCTCGCTTAAAGAATATTCGGAAGGATATGGCTTCGAGTGGCATTTTGTTGTTGCCCAACTTGAGGTTGCCCGCGCGCTTGGCAATCTATACACTGCCCAATATTTGAATCCGCCGCTATCCCCCATGATGATCATTGACCGTGATGGGAATGTTCATCATTTGGATTACGGGCTGAAGAAGGCAGAAACGCTGCAAGAGATCATTGAGCCGTTTTTGGATCAATAATCAGCCATGCCGAACGTCGCGTTGACATCGCTTCTGCTTGGCCTTCTGGCTACGACCAGTCCCTGTGTTTTGCCGCTTTATCCCGGCTTCCTTGCCTATCTCAGTGGGCAAAGTGAATCCGGGATTGGCAGGCAACGCTATTTCCTCGGCCTATTTGTGCTTGCCGGGGTGTTGACCATGATGCTTACGCTGGGAGGCATCATTGCCTTGCTGGCCATTCCTGTCGGCAGTATGCTGGCCTATATCATTCCACTGGCTGATCTCGTGATTTTTGGACTGGGTATTTTGCTTCTGCTCGACCGTAATCCTTTTAAAACCCTCCCGCAAATCCAGGTGCCGCTTCTGCGTTCCCCCTTTCTCAATGCTTACACGTATGGCTTGTTATACGGTCCGATTGCCCTGCCCTGTTCAGGTCCTCTGGTCGTTAGCATTTTCGCCTTATCGTTTACAGCAGGTGAAGCGTTCAGTAAGCTATGGGTTTTCCTGTGGTTCGGTCTGGGGTTTGGGATTCCCTTATTCGTTCTCTCCTTTCTTTCCGCTGCGTTCCAGAGGCAAGTGACCATGCTGTTCACGCGACATAGCCGTGCCATCAATATCATTGGTGGACTGCTATTGGTTGGTATTGCCATCTATGATTTAATCCTTAATTGGGAAATTTTGAAATTGTTTTATACCTGAATCTAAACGGAGACAGGTGTTCTCATGGATAGATCAACAGACGATCAAAAAAAACGGCTGGCGGAATTGAAGAAGGATGTTCCAGGGCGCGGATTGGAACGACATCCTTCCGTATTGAAAAGCCTTTCTGAACTGCCTTCCGAGCTTCAATCACCGGCCGTGACTGACCTGGCGGCTTGTGAAGCCATACAGACCATCATTGCCTTTCCACCCCAGATCCAGCATGGCTGGCAGTATGTGCCGAAGCAAGCTTTGCTGTTTACTCCCACGGGCGTAATTCATCTTCTAGGTTCGATCTGGCCTGACCAGGAGCCCGAGATCACATCCTTAAAAGGATGTGGGCTTATGTATATGAAGGTCACGCTGTTATTGCTATATGGATTCCTGGAAATCATCGCGCAGGGTCAAGGTTCGCCAACGCGAGTTGCCATGGAGTTTAATACAGTGGCCTGGAACTTCCTCTCGCGTCCCTTGCGTCAGTTATTGAAATCCTCCGAAGCCTTGTCTGACACACCATCAGACAAAACAGGTTATTCCCGAACGATGGGGCAGGCTCTTGAGAATTTGCCGGTCAAGTTTTCAAATGGTGTAAAAATCTATGGTCTGTTGCCGGGAGAGGAATTGCAGGAGTTGGTATTTCAACCCGGAACCTGGAAACGCTGGTTATATTTCTTCCGACGACCTGTTTCAGCCAATACTTTGTTGCTGCTGACCAGCCACTACATGGTGGTGATCCAGGAGGAATTGAAGGTGGAGCAGGGCTGGATACTTTCCTATATTCCCCGGAATAGCATTACCGGGATCCGAAGTCAACCCTGTGGGTTGTGGAATGAATTATCAGTTCAACTGAAACAAGGGGATCAACCCGGAGACTACAAATTGATGTTGAAAAGCGAAGCTGTCGAAGCCTGGCGCAGACAATGGGTTCAGCATGGCGGTGTGTGGGAGGAGATTCCAGCGCAGCAGGCTTGATCTCAAAGGCTGTTCTTTACACCGGCCAGGGTGGCTTAGCAACCGTCAATCTTTTCTACGCAATGTCTCCCTCCAACAGAGGGTGAAATTTCACCCTCTGTTGGAGATTGTCATTTAAGAAGCATCAGGGATTCTGGAAGAGCGCCAGGATCTCGGCTGCGCTCAGAGCCCGGTTGTAGATGCGGAACTCATCGATCTGCCCATCCAGGAAACGATCGGCTGTGTACTGCGAGCGCCCGATCCAGTTGTTACTCGTGTTGCCCAGGCTGGAAGGACTCAAGGTCATGCTGGCGTTCTGGCTCACTTGAACGCCATCGATATATAGGGTGGCCGTGTTGCCGCTGCGAGTGACAGCCACGTGTTTCCATACGCCGGTAGGCAATAGCGGTGAACCATTGATGCGCTGCTCACTGCCCGCTCCGTTGGTGGTGATAGCGAAGCGCACCGTACTTGAGCCGCTCTGCGGCACCAGGAACATATTGACGGTGGTATTGTTGCCGAAGTCAAAGATCCGCCGCCAACTGCCGGTGGTATCCAGCTTGACCCAGGTGGCGATGGTGAAGTTGTTCAGACCGTTGACGATGCCGTCTGGCAGATCAACGTACTGGCTTGCCGAGCCGCCTGCGCCACCCGCCAGGTTCACGGCCTGACCGACGCGACCAGTCACAAAGTTCGGACCATTGATCAGGGTCGCGTGGCGGTTGTTGCCGCTGCTATCATTGGCATTGCCGTCAAACTGGTAGCGGACCATAGGTCCGCTCTGTGGCGGCGGTGTGTTTGTTGGAGTGGGCGTCGGATTGATTATGCCTCCCTCTCCTGAAGGAACGGGGATATCTGTGTTTAATCCCAAGGGCTGCCCGAGGTTGGGGGTATTGTCGGCATTCCAGGTGAACTTCTGGATGCGCGTGGTCCGCAGCGTCGCGCCGCAGTCGCCGTTGGTATTGTTCACGCCATGATACACAATCCAACCTTCCGTCCCGTCGGGCGATTTGAAGAACCCGTTGTGCGCCGTGCTGGATTGCCCGTTGGCTTGCGAGAAAATCGGGCTGGTGTGTTTGACCCATGAGCTCTGGCTCAAAACGGGTCCCCCGTTGTAAGTGGCGCGACCCAGCTGGTAGTTGGGATTGCCGCACCAGCTAGCTGAGAAGACCAGGTAGATCGTGCCGTTTGGCGCGGTGAGTTGCACCGGCGCTTCATTTACCGCCGCCGTCTGCATCTCCCAGCTAAACTGCGGGCGCGTGATCAAGGCCGGGCTGCCGCTGATCGTCCACGGGTTGCTCAACGCCACCCCGTAAATGTTCTGGCTGCTGGAGAAATGGGCACCCTCATAGGCAGTGTAGAACAGGTAAAGCTGTCCATTGATCGTCATAATGGTTGGGTCCGTCACCCAGGGGTCCGTGGGACCGCCAGCACTCAGTTGGCCCCTGTACGTGTAGGGTCCCATCGGGTCGAGTCCGGCGCTCTCCAGTACGTGCATACGCTGGCTATCGACATTGGCGGACACGCCGGCTACATAATACAGGTACCAGCGTTGACCATTGGGTCCGTTCAGTAGATGAAATTCCGGCGCCCAGATGTTGCAACAGCGGGAAGGGGTCGTATCGAAAAAAATGCGCTGCGGCGTGGCGTTCTTCAGTCCATTGATGGTGGCACCTCTCTTCATGGTGATGCCGACATTGGGGTCGGACGACCAGGTGGTGGCAGTCAGGTAATACTGTCCGTTGTAATACAGCATCCAGGGATCGGCGCCGCGCTGAGAATTGAGCGGGTTGCGGAAAGTGGCTGTTTGGGCCGCGGCCCGGGGAGAGAGAAAGAGCAGGGAGGCGAAGATCGCGCTGACGAGCATGATTCGCCAAAGGAAAATCAATAAAGAAGGACGGGAAGCTCGTATGTTCATTAGTTGGTTTCCTTATAAACTGGAGCGTAGTACCCATGACTGGGAGGTGCTACGCTCAAGCGATATGAAGCCCTTACGGGTTTTGGAAGAGCGCCAGGATCTCTGAGTCACTCAAGGCGCGGTTGTAAATACGGAACTCGTCGATTTGCGCATCCAGATAGGCATCCGACGAGTATTGCGAGCGACCGATCCAGTTGTTGGTCGTGTTGCCCAGGCTGGAGGGGTTGAGAGTCATACCAGTGTTCTGCGCCACCTGTACCCCATCCACATACAACCTCGCTGTATTGCCAGACCTGGTGACGGCGACATGTTTCCATGTGCCAGTTGGCAGGACAGGCGTGCCATTGATCTGTTGTTCGCCGCCTGCACCGCCGGTCGTAATGGCAAATCGCACAGTGCTCGAACCGCTTTGCGGGACCAGGAACATATTGGCGGCAGTGCTGGTGCCGAAGTCGAAGATGCGCCGCCAGTTGCCGGTAGTATCCAGCCGGACCCAGGTCGTAATTGTGAAATCGTTCATGCTATTCACTATCCCGGTGGGCAGACCCACATATTGACTGGAGCCGCTGAGATCGATCGCCTGTCCCACGCGGCCCGCGACGAACACCGGGTTGTTAACCAGCGTGCCGTTGCGCGCGTTGCCGCTGCTGTCGTTGGCGTTGCCTTCGAAGCTGTATTGCGCCCATAAACCGCCGGTAGTCCCTGTGGGTGTGATCGTCGGCGTCGCAGTCGCTGTGGGCGTGAACGTTGGTGTACCGGTCGTTGTCGGCGTGGCTGTCGGCCCGCCAGAGTTGGCAAGGTTCTGGACTTCGGTCCCGCTCAGGGCGCGGTTGTAGATGCGGAAGTCATCGACCTGTCCATCCAGATACGGATCGGAGTATTGCGAGCGACCGATCCAGTTGTTCGTGGTGTTGCCCAGGCTGGAGGGGTTGAGAGGCATGCTGATGTTCTGACCGACCTGCGCGCCGTTCACATAGAGTATGCCGGTGTTGCCAAGCTTGGTGACAGTTACATGCGTCCATACTCCGGTGGGCAAAGCCGACGTGCCGTTGATCTGCACTTCGCTGCCGCCACCCGCAGTGGTGATCGCGAAGCGGATCGCACCGGATCCACTCTGGGGGGTCAGGAACATGTTGGCGGTGGTGCCGGTGCCGAAGTCGAAGATGCGCCGCCAGGCACTGGTCGTGTCCAGGCGGACCCAGGTCGCGATCGTGAAGTCATTCAGGTTACTGATGACATTGCCAATGGGCAGGCTGGCGTGATCGTTGGTCCCATCGAAGTTGACTGCCTGTCCAAGCTGGCTGGCGGTAAAGGTGGGTCCATTGACCAGCGCGGCGTGCAAGCCATTGCCGCTGCTATCGTTGGCATTTCCATCGAACAGGTAATGAACGATGGGGTTGACCTGCGGGGGCAGCTGTGTGTTCGTCGGCGTGGAGGTGATCGTGGGAGTGGGGGACGGACCCTCTGTGCCCGTTGGCGTGAAGGTAGGTGTGGGCTCCGGTCCCTGGCCGAGATTGAAGACCTGGATCTCCTTGATGCCGATCCCGTACGATCCGGTGCGGTTCATCAAGACTCTCACCCGCTGCGCCGTCACTGCCGGGAAGCTGACCTTGTTATAGTTCGGCAGTGGCGAGCTCGGATTTTTTACCTGGCCGGGAACATCCACCCAGGACGAGCCATTGTTGTATTGGATGCTGTACGAGGCTGGCGGGCGATAGGTGTTGCCGCTGATGCCAAAGTTCTTGTTGTCGTAGAAGTAGAGTTTGAGTGTATCAAACGTCATCGAGGAGCCCAGGTTGACCTCCAGCCAGTGCTGGCTGCTCGTTGAACCCTGGGTGCCCCAAATCGGATTGGGAAAGTTTGTGATCGGGAGGCCGCTAATGGTGAAGCCATCGACGGCTCTGGCTGCGCTTGTGCCGCTGGCGGTAAAGGAAGCGCTGGTGGCCTTGCCCTGTGCCAGGTTCGTGGCGCCGCCCGTGGTGGACGAAATGTCAAGCCCGGCTTTCTGGGCGATATCCACCATGCGGGCATTGTCTGAGAGACTGACCTGGCCCGCTGCCGGCAGTGAGATCGAGCGGTTGAACGATACAGTGGCCGGGGTGCCGAGGATGGTCACCACCCCGCTGCTCGAATTCCAGGTGAGGTGGGTCAGGTCATTCACAGTGAAAGCCCGCGTGCCGTTGACGTACAAGGAATAGCCTTCGGGAGTGGAACCGTAATAGACGGTCCCGCCGGGCTTGTCCCACACGATCGTGAGATCCTGGCCGTGATAGCGCATGTTATTGATGGTGAAGTGGTCATAGCCCACGTCAATGGGCCAGAGTTCGATAACGTTATCAACACGCGGCGTAACACCCATGAAGCCTTCGATGATCATGAAGTTGTAGGCACCAAGGATATTGTGATGGATGCCCGAGCGGCTCAGGCTCGAGCCCGTATAGTTCCACCAATACTCGTTATTATCGGGCAGGCGGTTATCACCGTTGATGTACTGCGTCCACGTCAGCCATTCAACCAGTTTGCGATAACTATCCTGGGTGATGTAGGTGGAAGAGGATGGATAGTTACGCAGGGCGCTGAGGAAGACCTGCGCCTGCAGCGTGGAATTGATGTTGGAGAAGTTGTTGCTCCCGCCCCTTCCAGCCGCCACCGCGGCAGCCTTGTCCGCCTGATTAGCTGTATACGAGGGCATGATCGGAAATTGAGCTCTATCGGCATAGTAACGCAGAGCCTGCACATAGTTGGAGTTGTTGGCCACCAGGTTGGGTCCGGAGATGAACGGCGCAAAGTTCTGCTGGTCTTTCCAGGGCACCAGGTTGCCGGTCTGCTGATCCTTCTGCTTGAACACTTTGCCGCCCGAAGAGGCTGCTGAGTCATCCCACAGATTATTGAGGATGGCGGTTTTGATGTTGTTGGCGGTCGTGGTCATGGAATTAGCTTTACCGGTATTGCCGATCAGACTGTATGCCTCGGCAGCAGCGACCGCGCCTTCCCACCAGAAGGAGGTTTCGGTACGGTATTGGGCGCGCTGGTAGTAGGCGAGGGCGACCGCGTCGGCATCATTACCGGTCAGCGCGCCGGAGCCATAGACGATGAGATTGGGAATACTGCCACCGTATTTCAGCAACTGCCCGGTCACATCGCCTTCTGCGTAGCGTGCCAGGTTGTTCACCAGAGCCAGCTCCCCTCCGTGCACCTTGTAGCTTTGCCAGGACTCGCGGGCAATGTACTGTTCGTACGTGCCGTTCGGATTGCCGACGCCCCAGTGCGCGGTATCGCCCGGATTGTCGGTAAAGGGACCATATTTCGACGACTCACCCGAGGAGATCCAGTTGCCATAGGAATAGATGGGATTGCGGAAATACTTGAGATCCTGCATGTGCATGGGCTGGGTCAACTGAATCGCGTTGTTGTAACCCAGAATGCCTTCGATGGAGACCGGGAACTGGAAATCATTGCCCGGAATGTTGCCGTCGAAGTAGTTGAAGCGGTTCAAGAACATCCGGTAATAGGCCATCTTTTTGAGGTTCGCGTTGGGGAGGTCGATATACGGAACGTTGTCCACCCACCATTGGTTGTACTCCCGCAAGTGAGTCAGGAAGGCGGTATTGGGATCATAACCCTTATAGCGGTTGTAATCGGCCATCGATTCAGGGATCTCATTTGCCAGCACACCCATTTGAACCTTGAAGGTGACGGACTGCCCGCCGCCTAGTGAGATATTCCGCGTCAGGGTCGTGCCGCTAACAGTGAAGCCGTCGCCGCTCAAGCGGGGAAAGATGGTGGACAAGCCATAGCGTAGTGCCAACGAACCGGTCAGCTCATTGCCTGAGACACTGGTGGCGATAGGCGAGGTGACCGTCACCGTGGTCGAGGCGCTGCCACCGCCATTGTTTGTGAGTGTCAATACGGTAACCGCCACATTGTTATCGGTAATGAACTTCTTCTGTAACACAGTCCATGAGCCGCCGCTGAACTGACCTGACCAGTGGCTCGGGTACTGCACGCGCTGGGAGGTCGTCTCGGACAGAGTCACACCTGAGAGGGACAAGGTGTACAGGTTTTGGTTGCTGCCCGTTGGGCGCTCCCGGTATGCATAGCCGCCCGCAAAACCGAGCGTCCCCGGCGAGTGTGAGTTCATATATAGGGCCCGGCCGCGCGTGAACAAAGCCCCCATATAATCGGCGCTCAGGAAGGGCCGGGCGAGGACCCGATCGAACCAGTACGATGTGCCGCCGGCAGACACATCAGCGTTGAAGATCGCCTGCATCATGCTGGAGCCCGGACTGTAACTTGCTGGCTCGGCCGGAACTGGAGTGGAAGACCCGGAAAACGCCGGTGTGCCAGGATCAACAGCCGCCGGGATACCCGGGGTATATTGTGCAAATACGGGGGTGGGAGCGAGCCAGAGCGCGTCCTGCAGTACAAAAACTGCTGCCAGGAATAGCGTCAATAGTTTCCTAAAACGTCTTAACATAGTGTTGCCTCCTCATCCTGATGGATCTTAGTAGGGACGAACCGATGCAAATGCGCGTTAGTAGTGTTTCTGGATGTTTGCCAAATGCCCTCCTTTCCCCCAAGCTCGGACCAAGCCAGCCTGTTCTGCAGATTGTCGACAGGTTCTTGCTTGTTCTTGCATGTTCAAACTGCACTTTCTACATCTGTCTCAGCGGAAACCGCTGGGGTAATTAAGTTAGATTGCACATGCCATTCAATGGATTTCTTCCAGGTATGAAGAAATCCTCCACACAACGCTGCGTTGCAAAGAGATGAAGATATTTCGAACTAGCTGTGTGAAATTTTATCCTTGGTGATGGGCACTGTTCACAAGTATGGGATCCATACTCGCATGCTTTTCAAGCCGCGATTTCCCCAAACGTAGTAGGGGATGGCTGTTAATTTCACTTTCTGGTCAGAGGATTGATTCTCATTTCTTGAAATCAGTGGGTGATAAATGCCATTCTCCAGCCAGTCGTAACGGTCCGGCTGATAGCCTGTCGCTTCTACGATCATCACACCACCCAGCAGGTCGCCCTGCCAATGACTGGTCAATGGCTTGGACGGGTCGATTTTTGCGTCCAGTAAGTTAACTTCCTGCGGTTGGTCATGGGCTTCCAGGCAATATACAAGCGGGCCGCGCTGAATTGCTACGCAGCCACGGATACTGTCTATCCGCGGATGGGGCTCGACCAGGAAGGGAAGCATCGCAAAATCAGCTTCCAATACGTCACCTGTCTTCCATGTCTGCTCAATGGTCATATAACCTTTTTGCAGGCTGCCATTTATCTCTTTGCCATTCACCTTCATCGTAAAGCTCTGACACCAGCCCGGAACGCGCAGTGCCAGCTTCCAGGGCTGGTCAGCGCTTGCCGTGACAGTGATTTTGAGGCGTCCATTCCAGGGATATTCAGTTTCCATGGTTAGTGCCACCGACTCTTGCTTGTCCAGAGGAATAGAAATCTCCATGTTGCCATACTGATGGATTTGAATCCCTGTCTCCTGGCGGGTGACAAAATAATCAGGCAGACTGGCAAGCAGGCGCATCGTATTGGGAGGACAGCAAGCTACGCTGTGCCAGCCTGGACGACCGGAGGCTTTGTGTTCCTGGTCCGGGTTGGTGGAGAGCCGCACATATTTGCCGTTGCGGAGCATCAGTGGGTTTACGTAAAAAAAACTGGCGCCATCCAGGCCCGGGCTGCTCAGGATGCCGTTATACAGCAGCCGCTCCATGAGATCAGCGTAACGGCTTTCCCCACTGATCAGCAACATGCGCCAGTTCCAAAAGAAGTTGCCGATCGCTGCGCAGGTTTCGCAATAACACTGGTCGGTTGGCAGTTCGTAGGTTTCGCCGAACGATTCGCCATCATAGCGCGAGCCGATGCCGCCGGTGATATATAACTTGCCCTTCGTCATATCGTCCCATAAACGCCGGGAAGTCTCTAACAAGGCTCGTTCCCCGGATTCCATGTAAAGATCAGCCACAGCCGCTGCCAGATACATCTGGCGCACGGCATGCCCGGCGACCCCTTCCACCTCTCGAATCGCTGCATGATCCTGGTGATATTCCGGCCCGTTGGCTCCCACGCCCCGCATTTTCTTTTTCCCGCGTTGATCCACAAAGAACTGCGCCAAATGCAGGTGGCGTTCCTTGCCGGTTAAACGGGACAACTCCACCAGTGCCATTTCGATCTCGGGATGCCCACACGCTTCTTCTTTTTTCCCGGGACCGAATACCGTCTCGATGTGTTCCACAAAATGACAGGCGATCTTCAGCAGGCGCTCATCGCCCACCGCTCGTTTGAAGGCGACCGCCGCCTGGATGAGATGACCGGCGCAATACAATTCGTGACCGAAATCGAGATCGGACCACTTCCGTTCCGGTTCCACGACCTGGTAGTAACTATTTAAATAACCGTTGGGCTGTTGCGCAGCAGCCAGGAGGGAAAGTACCTCATCCGCCATCCTCTGCAACTCACTATCGGTTGCCCGGCCAAGTTCCCAAGCCAGCGCCTCCAGCCATTTGTAGACCGTCTCGTCCGAAAAGTTCATGCCCCGGTATTCACCCGATGCCAACCCCGCAGCCATCTTAAGATTGTGAAGATTTCCGGCTTTGTTCAGCATGGCATAGCCATGTTTTAAACTGACGTTGCGATTCACAGCCTGACGCTCGTGCCAGAAGCCACGCGTAAACTTTACCATTCCATGAAATAAAGCCCGATAAGAGCTATGCGGGCTATGTGAATTATCGACAGGACCTGTTGTTTTGTTGGACACATCCGACATGCTGACCTCCTTGAATTTCTACACCAGCAGGTGACATGCATTGCTCATATTTACTTTAGACGAACTTACTTGATCGCACCACCGGTCAGACCGCGGATAATGGATCTCTGGGAAAGCAGCACCAAAATAACGATGGGGATGGTCATGGTTACGCCTACAGCCATGATCAACTCCCATGGTTTGCCCCATGGTGAAAACCCGGCATAAATTTCGGTGATGGCTACGCTGAGGGTCTTGGCGGAGGGAGAGGTTGTGAATGAAAGTGGGTAGAGCAGATTATTCCAGGCGTTCACGAAGTTGATCAACCCCATGGTTACAAGACCGGGTATGGTGACGGGCAGCAGGATGTGCCAGAGAATCTGAGGCAGCGAGGCGCCATCCAGAATGGCGGCTTCTTCGATCTCATAGGGTACTTGTTTGATGAATGAGACCAGCACCCATACCGTAAAAGGCGTCAATGTGCTGGTCAATATCAGGGTGATGCCAGCGATGCTATCTGATAGATGCAGAGTCTTGAGGATCCGGTAGAGTGGGACGATCGTTCCAATATCAGGCAAAGCCATCGAGAGGACCAGAATCCACATGAGCACGCTGCTTCCCGGAAAGCGAATGCGGGCAAATGCATACGCCGCCAGATAACTGACCAGGAGGGTTGCAAGTGTCGTAGACAGGGCGAACAGAAGTGAATTGCGGAGGTACAAGCCGAAGGGCACTTGTTCCATGAGTGTGGCAAAGTTCCGAAGTGTTGCCGGCGGGAAATAAACCAGCGGAAGTTTGATCAGGTCGGTGGAGATGGCAAAGGCTGAGCGTGTCATCCAATAGACTGGCAGCAAAACCAAGATCGTGAACACAATAAACGCGAGATATACCGGGATAGAGTTAAATATGCGGGGCCAGGATATATGCGCGAGTGGCTTATTCATAATTAGGGTTCCTCTCCGGGCTCAATAGGTGACTTCCGTTTTTCGGAACAGCCACAATCCAATGACGCCGATGATCGCCACCAGGATCAGCAGGATCACGCTGATGGCAGAGGCAAAACCGAATTTGAAGAATAGGATGCCTTCGCGGAAGACCTGGAGTGCCAGCACAGAAGTCGCCACGCCCGGTCCACCGAAGGTGAGACCATACACCAGGTCAAAGCTGCCGAGCGACCATACCAGCCTGAACAGTCCCATTGTGATAGTCAGCGGCATGATGAGTGGAGCGGTAACCATCCAGAAACGCTGCCAGCCATTGGCACCGTCTACTCGGGCTGCATCGTAAAGATCCTCTGGAATACCCTGCATCCCTGCCAGCAGGATGATGGCCATAAACGGCGCATCCTTCCAGGCGTGCACCAGGATCACCGCGATCTGTGAGGCGAGCGGATTGATAAAAATGGCCGGACGCAGCCCTGTCAGCTGGGTTACCCAGTAAGGTAAGAGACCGAACTGATCATCGAGCAGCCACCGGAAGGCGTAGCCTGCCACAATAGTCGGGATTGCCCAGGGGATCAAGTTGATCGTGCGTGCAAAGGTCCGACCGCGGAAGTTGGCGTTGAGTAAAAGTGCGATCAGCATCCCAATCAACAAATCGAGCATTGTTGTGGTAAGGATAAAAACAATGGTGAAGGTAGTAGCGCTCCGTACTCCAATATTGTTTCCCATTGCCAGGTAATTATCCAGGCCGATAAAGTCATTCGTCCCTTTAAGGATGGAAAGATTTGTAAAGCCAAGATAAATGGTTTGCAGGATGGGATATGCTGCCGTGATCAGCCGGAGTAAAAATGCCGGCGCGACCAGCAAAATGAAGAGCAGATACCGCCTTCGGGTGGTCCTGGACAAAGAAACCCGTGATGATTTTGCAGCAGGCATTCCCTTGTCTTGAGGTACGTTCATTGCTTTATCCATGGACGTTCCTTCATGCGTTCTTTCCATAGTGTAGAATAAAGTCCGGGTCGGAATGTGACCAAAGCCGATCCTTCACAGAAGACACGGTGGGTACCTGGATGGGGATCGACATCCCCATCCAGGTAGAGAGAAGATGAGATCCTGTTTCGTGTTTAACTAAGCAAGCGTTGCCAACTGGTCCTTGGCTTGCTGCATCGACTCTTCGAGGCTGATCTGTTGCGTCAGATAAGCCGCCGCCGTGTCTTCGAGGATGGTCAGCGCTTCTACAAATTGTGGGTGATGGGGGCGTACGCCGATCACATTTGCGTCAGTGTAGGTGTTGAGTGCCTGGACCAGCCAACTGTCTGCGGGAGCAGCCGCCAGAACGGACTTGCGGGCGCTCAGAAACCAGAAGCCAACCTTGACGGCTTCCGCCGCCGCCTCGTTGGAGATCAGGAATTTGAACAATTCCTTGGCTGGCTCGAGGTTGGGGGAATTCTTGACAATGCCCCAGCCCCAGCCCGCAGCATAGGTGGAGCCGCCGGGTCCGCCCGGTCCTACTGGCGGGAGTGCGATCGCTATTTTGTCTTCACTGAACCAGGCCTTGTTATCGTCGCTGCGCGCGACATCGCCGAAGAACGGCCATTGGCGCATGAAAGCCACTTTATCAGCGAGATAGTCGCCGTTCTGCTGGTTATAGTCCTTCTGCAGGGAGGCGGGGTTGAGGGCTTTGCTCGTGTACATCAGATCATTGATGTATTCGAGAGACTGCTGATATTCGGGTCCCACGTCGAAGGGATTGCCGCCAGCCTGCAGTGTGATCCAGGCAAGGTAGACGTTCAGGAAGGCGCCTTTGATCAGCCCATCCTCAGTGGCCCATACGCCCGTGCCTTCATCCGTGAAAGCGCTGCCCATGGCTTTGACATCGTCCCAGGTCTTGGGAACTTCTACGCCTTTTTCCTCGAACCAGTCCTTGCGATAGAACCAGTACGGCATCTCCCAGTTGTGGATCATGCGGAAGACCTCACCGTCCTTGGCACTCCAGACATCTGTATAGGCTTTCATAGCCGGTGAGAGATCGTCCCACACTTCCTGTGAGATCAGGTCATTCAAAGGCAGCATATATCCCGCTTGTGAAAGCGTGGTGGTCAGTTCATCTTCGAAGTCGAGGATGTCATAAGGAGTATCGCCGGCTTGCACCGCGCTGGAGAGGCGCGCCAGCTCGGTTTCCTTTGTGTCTGTTCTAATTACGACTTCAACATCAATGTTAGTTTTCTTGGTGAATTCGGTGACTGCGAGAAGATCCTTTATGTTCTGTTCAGCCCAACCGCCCACAGCGATGCGTACTTTTCCGCCCTTGACGACAGCAGGCGCTGTGGCCGCCGCAGCAGGTGGGACTTTTGTGGCAACAGGCGCCTCCGTGGCTGACACACCACAGGCAGCCAATGTCCCGCTTGCTGCAGCCAGTCCTGCCATCCTGATAAAGTCCCGGCGTGAAATTTTGCTATTTTGAGACATTTTTCTCTCCTTCTTGTGGAATTTGCAACAGCATTCCTGTGAATGTTCAGATTCACAGATGTTTGGGTGCAGGTGATATGTATTGATTCGCTGACACCTCCATTCCACGAGAACGACCGAGCGGATCGAGTCAATCCTCAGGCTGCTTGTTAAATAACACTCGCCTGAACAGTGTCCGAGCGTCCGGCTCCTGTTGGGTCCGGTTGGCTTCGGGAGAGCCACATGTCTCACGGACGATCAATTGACCTTTGACTTTTATTTCTTCTTCCTCCTTTCGCCCCTCAGCAATTTGTCTTAATAACAGTTCGGCTGCAACTCCTCCCATTTCGATCACAGGCATACTCACGGTTGTAATTCTAGGCCTGAATGTTTTCGTGAAATTTCGATTGTCGTAGCCAACGACCGCCATATCTCCGGGAACGCTGAGACCGACATCCTGGATAGCGTAGATCGCGCCCAGCGCCATTGGATCATTGGCTGCAAAGATGGCTGTTGGTCGCTCGGCGAGTTCTAACAAGTTTTTTGTTGCCGTGTACCCACTTTCAATTTCCCAATCCCCAGGCTGCACCAGCGACGGCTCGAATGGCAGGTGATGGCTGGCCAGCGTGTCCTGATAACCACTCAAACGTGCCCGGCAGGTATGCCAGTTTTCGGGTCCATTGATATATCCAATGCGGCGATGGCCCAAGCCAATGAGATGGTCGGTCGCCAGACTGGCGCCATAATAATCATCAGGCACGACTGAATTCTTGATAGGGGAACCGAACAAGCGATGAACGAACACACGTGGCTTGTTCGAGCGTTCCAACACATCGCTGGTGGTTTTGTGAGAATATTCAACAAAGATAATGCCGTCCACGGGGCGACTGAGCAGCGTTTTGATGGCAGCTTGTTCCTGGTCAGGATCCCAATCTGAATTGACGATCAGGCTCAGGAAGCCATTTTCGTTCAGGTAATCTTGTATGCCGCGGACAATGGGGGGAGTGAAGGGACTGAGAAGGTCATCGACAATGATGCCGATTGTGTAGGTTCGGTCCGTGCGCAAACTTCGTGCAGCAATGTTCGGTTCATAACCCATCTCCTCAGCAACGCTGAGGACCTTTTCCCGGATTTGATCCGAGACCGGGTAACTACTATTGGATAGAACACGCGAGACCGTGGAGATCGAAAAACCGGTTTGTTTTGCAATGTCTTCTAGTTTAATGGACATGGTATTGGCAATTGGTTGAAAGCTTCAAGAAAACGTTTTCTCAAAAATTATTGTACAAGAAAACGTTTTCTGAGTCAATACCCTTACATGATTTTGGCAAATTCTCGATTTGAGATTCCATACCAAGCTCGCTGATCGATCATTTGGGGGATTCACCCATTAGCGAACCAGCTATTCCATAATAAAAATACGCTGTGCATTAATGCTTTTTGATCCCTTTGAAAACTGCAATGAAAAGCACTTGACTCTCATGGTGGAATTTGCTAATATTATGGAAACGTTTCCAAGGCGTGTGATTTTTATCGGTTTCATGTGCTGAAAAACTATAAAATTCTATAAAAATCTACATCTCTTCCTTGTAAGTTTACTTATTTAGCCCACAAGAAAAAGCATCAAAGCGAGATTCTGTGTAAACGTTTCCAATATGGCTAAAAAAGAAGTTCCCTCAAAAGTGACGATCGTGGAAGTTGCGGAAAGAGCCGGAGTCTCGCTCGGCACTGTTTCGCGTGTGATGAACAATGATGTCCATGTCGCACCGGATACGCGGGAACGAGTTTCTGCAGTGATGCGCGAACTTGGGTATGTGGCGAATCGCCAGGCGCGTGGTTTGAAGGGCAGCCGGACGAACGTGATTGGCATTTTGGCACCGGACCTGGGGACAGGGTATATTGGGGAAATCCTGCACGGTGTGGATACAGAACTTGGACTTCATCAATTCGATCTGATGCTTTTCACCACCCATCGTACAGCTATTAAGGAAGCCAATTATGTCGCGAATCTGGTCAAGGGCATGGTGGATGGCTTGCTGCTGGTCCTGCCGCGTAATCCTGCAGACTACGCTGTCATTCTCGCGAACTATAATTTCCCCTTTGTTTTAATTGATCATCAGGGCACCGGCAGCCTGTGTCCGGCTGTGGGCGCCACTAACTGGCAGGGTGGCTATAATGCAACAGAATATTTAATCAAACTGGGACACAAACGGATCGGCTTCATTACCGGTTCCATGGACCTGGGCGCGGCCATCGACCGGCTGGAGGGATATAAATCCGCCCTGCAAGTCCACCATATTCCTGAAGACCCACAATTGATCTACGAAGGCACGTTCTTCCAGCCGGATGGTTACGCGGGCGGCAGCGCCCTGCTGGACCTGGATGATCCGCCCACGGCCATTTTTGCGTCCAACGATGTCATGGCGATGGGCGCCATGGATGCCATCCGCGGCCGCGGGTTGCGTATTCCTGAAGATGTTTCCATCCTTGGCTTTGACGATATCCCGCAGGCAGCCATGGTACGGCCGGCACTCACCACCGTCCGGCAGCCATTGGAACACATGGGCCGCCTGGCGACCCAGATGCTGATCGATCAGCTCAAGAACCCCGAAAAGGAAATCGGCCGGGTCGAGTTGCCCACGCAGTTGATCATCCGCGACTCGACATTATCACCAAAGGATAGGGCTGGCTGACCGCTATGTCCCGCCAGCCCTACCTTCATGTGTGTGGGACCCTTTGGTAGAAAGGAGCACAGACACATCCAGATTATACGCCAATCTTTTTTCACTGTCTTGACGCGCAACACTATTTGAATCTCAAAAGGAGAAGAAACATGACTCGTAAGCTTTACGTTTTGCTAAGCCTCGTGCTCGTCGCTGCTTTCGTGCTCGCAGCCTGCACCACGCCTGCCACCCAGGCACCGCCTCCCGACGAACCGGCTGAAACAGCAGCCCCCGTTGAACCAGATGAGCCTGCCGCGACGGATGCACCTGCTGATGGTGAAAAGGTCACCGTTACCTGGTGGCACATCTCGACTGCAGAAGATCACAAGGCTGTCTGGCAGAAGTTGGCCGATGAATACATGGCTGAACACCCGAATGTTAACATCGAGATCAGTGTGCTGGAGAATGAGGCCTTCAAGACCAAACTCACCACCGTGATGCAATCCGGTGAGCCCCCTGATATCTTCCAGAGCTGGGGCGGCGGCGTGATGAATGAATACGCCGAAGCTGGCCTGCTCAAGGACATCACCGCTGACCTGGATGCCGATGGCGGCGCCTGGCGCGATACCTTTGCACCCGGTGCATTGGGTGTGTATTCCTATAAGGATAAGAACTACGGCGTGCCGTGGGATATGGGCATGATCGGCTTCTGGTACAACAAGGACCTGTTCGCACAGGCCGGCATCGATGCTCCCCCCGCCACCTGGAGTGAACTCCTTGAAGACGTGCAGAAGTTGAAAGATGCTGGCATTACCCCCATCGCCCTGGGCGAGGGCGATAAATGGCCTGGCATGCACATGTGGGCGTATCTCGTCACCCGCCTGGGCGGTAAAGCCAACTTTGAAGGCGCGTTGCTGCGCACGGGCTCCTTCACGGATGCCCCATTCGTTGAGGCTGGTGTAAAACTCCAGGAACTCATTGCTCTCGAGCCTTTCCAGGACGGCTTCCTGGGTGCAACCTATGGCGATGAAGCGACTGCCATGGGCAACAGCAAGGCTGCCATGGAACTCATGGGACAGTGGGCTCCCGCAGTACAAAAGGATAACAGTGTCGACAAACAGGGCCTTGGCGATAAACTGGGCTGGTTCCCCTTCCCGGCTGTGGAAGGTGGCGCTGGTGATCCTGGTGACGCCGTCGGCGGTGGCAATGGCGTTGCGATTGGTAAGGATGCCGAGCCGGAAGCCATTGACTTCGTCAAGTATCTGACCACCAAAGAAGCACAACAGGAACTGGTCAAGATCAATGTCGCCATCCCGGTTGTCAAAGGTGGCGAAGAGGCTATGACCGATCCGTTGATGATCACTCTTCAGGAGAGCCTGGCGAACGCAGAGTACTTCCAACTGTATTACGATCAGGCGCTGCCGCCCGCGATGGGTTCTGTTATAAACGATAGTGTCCAGGGAATCTTTGCGGGCACGTTGACACCAGAGCAGGCTGCACAGGCAATTGAAGATTCGGCTGCACAAGAACTAGGGGAATAACCTTGCAGAACGACTTCAGAGGCCGATCAAAAAGCCTCTGAAGTCTGTAGTTTGAAAGAGGCTTCGTGGCGCCACGTCGAAGATCCGCTCCAGCGGAGGCGCCACGAAGCCTGGAACAAAAGGAGCTTTTTATGCAATCAGTCCCTGCCATCCCCGATATTTTGAAATTAAAGCGAGCTTCCGGTAGCCCGCGCCGCTTTCAGGACATCCTGGTCATCATTCTATTCCTGTTGCCAGCTCTTATCCTCTTTCTCCTTTTTGTTATCTATCCCATTTCCCAGTCCGTGTATTACAGCCTTTTTAACTGGAAGGGTTTTGGGCCTGCGGTGGACTTCGTGGGATTGGATAATTTCAAAAGTATCCTGGCGGATAGAGTATTTCTGATTGCACTCCGAAATGGATTTTTCATTATCGTGTTCTCTTTGCTTTTTCAGTTGCCGTTATCAATGTTGCTTGCGGTGCTGGTTGGACGCGATCTCCCCGGACGGGTCTTTTTCCGCGCCATCTTTTTCATGCCTTTCGTCCTTTCTGAAGTCATCACAGCCATTATGTGGCTGTTTATCTTTAATCCTGACCCGGATCGCGGCTTTCTCAACGCGGTCGTCGTGCTTTTTGGCGGCAAGCCCGTGTCCTGGTTAGGGAATCCTGACATTGTCCTGCTGGTTATCTTCGTGGTCCTTACCTGGAAATACTTTGGATTTCACATGCTGTTGTATTTAACGGGACTCCAAAACATACCGACAGAGATCGAGGAGGCTGCACGCATCGACGGCGCCAATGCCGTCCAAAGCTTTTTTCGTATCACCCTGCCACTGCTGGGCACTACGATTCGCACCTCTGTTTACTTGTCTGTGCTCGGTTCCATTCAGCAGTTCATTTTGGTTTGGATCATGACCAAAGGCGGACCGGTCAATGCCAGTGAGACACTGGCGACCTATATGTATCGCTTTGGGTTTGTGCGTTTCCAACTGGGGTATGGTTCTGCAGTCGCGATCTATATGTTCCTGATCTGCGTGATATTTTCACTGGTCTACCAGCGTCTGACGCGCCGACCCGATTATCTGACCGGCCTCTAGAAAGGATGCATTTATGCCATTCGCCTATTTACTTCCACGCTGGTTGCAAAGAACCTTATCGAGGTTTTTTCATTACCTGGCCTTGATACTGATCGTAGTGGTTGTGGTGGTACCGATCGTGATGCTGGTTTTCGCCGCATTGAAAACACGCGGTGAAGTCATGTCTCAACCGTACACCCCGCCCAATCCTGTGCGCTGGGAAAACATTCAATCGATCCTGGGGGGAGCCGTCTTCTGGGGCATGCTGCGGAACAGTTTGGTCGTCATGCTGGTGGTTACGGCTGCTGTGGTCGTCATTTGCAGCCTGGCAGCGTTTGTGTTTGCGCGCATGGAGTTCAAGGGTAAGAACTGGGCATTCAATCTGTTCACCCTGGGGCTGATGTTCCCCATCAACATTGCCATCCTGCCTGTCTATTTAGTACTGCGCCAGATGGATCAGATGGGCGTGAACGTCATCGACAGTTTATGGGGCGTCATCCTGGTGCAGGTTGCGTTCGCGTTATCTGGGAACATCCTGATCTTGCGCGGCTTTTTTACGGCGATCCCGGCTGAACTGCAGGATGCTGCCTACATCGATGGTTGTACTGTCTTTGATTTCTTCTGGCGCATTCTGCTCCCATTGGCGAAACCTGCGCTCGCCTCCGTCGCGGCTCTGACGATGATCGCCAGTTGGAACGATCTGCTTGTGCCTCTTATTGTGATCAACACGGAGACGCTTTGGACCCTGCCTTTAGGTACCATGCAGTTCCAGGGTCAATATGGCCAGGACCTGGCTCTGGTCTCTGCGTTTGTCGCTCTCTCCGCGATCCCTACGCTCATTTTCTACCTCTTCGCGGAACGGCAAATCGTCTCGGGCTTGACAGCAGGCGCCGTTAAAGGTTAGTTGCCTTGGGCAAAACCTTTCGCAACCCGATCCTGCCGGGCTTTTATCCGGATCCGTCTGTCTGCCGGGTTGGGGATGATTACTATTTAGTCACCTCCACATTCGAATATTTTCCAGGGTTGCCGATCTTTCATAGTCGGGACCTGGTTCACTGGCATCAGATTGGGCATGTGCTCGATCGAGCCTCCCAATTGCCCCTCGATGGCATCCGTTTTTCGGGTGGTTTGTATGCGCCTACCATTCGTTATTCGAATGGCACGTTCTATGTGATCAACACCCTCATGGATGGAAAAACAAAGTCGGGCAATTTTGTTGTGACCGCCACGAACCCTGCAGGACCCTGGTCGGAACCCAACTGGTTGGCATCTGCCCCAGGCATCGACCCCTCCCTCTTCTTCGATGAGGATGGGCGCGCCTGGTATATCGGCAATCGGATGGCTGCCCAGAGTCAATATGAAGGACATACCGAGATCTGGCTGCAGGAACTGGATTTGCAGTCGATGTGTCTTGTCGGAGGGGTGCATGTTCTTTGGGACGGAGCTGTCAAGGGGGCGGTCTGGGCGGAGGCGCCGCACATTTATAAAGTTGAGGGTCGCTATTATTTGATGATCGCCGAGGGGGGGACGGCTCATCATCACGCCGTGACTGTGGCGCGCAGCGACTCCGTTACCGGACCTTACGAAGGCAATCGCGGCAATCCCATCCTGACCCATCGCCATTTAGGCTTGGATTATCCGATTGTGGGGACGGGCCATGCCGATCTTGTCCAGACACAGACCGGGGAATGGTGGATGGTCCTGCTTGCCATGCGGCCCTATGGAGGTTATTTTTATAACCTTGGCAGGGAAACGTTCCTGGTACCGGTACGCTGGGAGGATGGCTGGCCCATCGTCAGCCCCGGGACCGGGCGGGTCGAATTTTCGTACCCTGTTCCCGATCTGCCCGAAGCGGCCTGGCCCCAGACGTCCGCCCGTGACGATTTCGATTCTCCCGCGCTGGCGTTGCAGTGGAATTTCCTGCGTACGCCCCGGGACGAGTTCTACAGTTTGAGTGAACGCCCCGGTCACCTGCAACTGCGACTCCGCCCGCAGCAGCTATCGGAGCTGGCAAATCCAAGCTTTGTCGGGCGCAGACAGCAGCACATTCACTTCCAGGCGCAGTGCTCAATGGAATTCACTCCGCAAAGTGAGCATGAGTGCGCGGGCCTGGTTCTGATCCAAAATAATAACTTTCACTTTCGCTTTGTCGTAACGAAAGCACCCGAGCCGGTCCTGCGCCTGATCAAACGGGCACATGGCGAGGAAGAAATACTGGCAGAGCAGCCGGTTCATGCGGCAAAGTTGTATCTAAAAGTTGAAGTTCACGAACAGGCATACGCTTTTTATTTTGCCGACAAACCCGAAGAATGGCAGGCGCTTGCCGAAGAGGTGGATGGCCGCATCCTGAGCACGCCGGTTGCCGGAGGCTTCGTGGGTGCCTATATTGCCATGTACGCCAGCAGTAATGAGCACTCCAGCACGAACCATGCAGACTTCGATT
>Ga0105104_10000962_pt1 | contig 22423 bp, 16 predicted proteins | sample PPLLaktember2015_3_FD_87034 | JGI IMG/M metagenome (GOLD analysis project Ga0105104, IMG submission 87034) | Freshwater sediment microbial communities from Prairie Pothole Lake near Jamestown, North Dakota, USA - PPLs Lake P7 Core (6) Depth... | ecosystem: Environmental > Aquatic > Freshwater >... | reverse complement strand
CGGCGCGGATTTCGTTATCATGTTCACTTTTATGGCGGTGTAGCTCAGGGGTAGAGCAAGCGGCTCATATCCGCTGTGTCCGGGGTTCGAATCCCTGCACCGCCATTTCCCTCGTGACATCAAACCAGCGAGAAGGATTATGGCGCCCTATCTTCGTCCCCGAAGGTTGCGTGAAAACCCCGTCCTCCGAAGAATGGTCCGTGAGACTCGCCTGTCCTCCGATCAGCTCATCTACCCGATGTTCGTAGTGGAAGGACAAGGAGTCCAGCAAGAGATCGGCTCGATGCCCGGCCAGTACCGCTATTCGGTTGACAAGTTAACCGAAGAGCTGCGTCGGGTAAGAGATGTTGGTCTTCCGGCGGTCATATTCTTCGGTATACCCGAGTCGAGCGCCAAAGACGCCGTCGGAACGGCAAGTTACGATCCCAACGGACCCGTGTGCCGCGCCTTTCGGGCAGCACGCAAGGACGTTCCGGAGCTAGTCCTGATTGCAGACGTGTGTTTATGCGAGTACACGGACCATGGTCACTGCGGCGTACCGGTCCAGGACCCGAGCGGCGCGTATAGGATTGACAACGATTCGAGCCTACAGATTCTCGCTAAAGCGGCCGTCGCTTACGCCGAAGCGGGGGCGCACATCGTTGCCCCGTCCGACATGATGGATGGGCGGGTCGCGGCCATCCGTGAGGCTCTGGATGAACGGAAGATGGAAACCATTCCCATCCTCTCGTATGCAGCCAAGTACGCCTCGGCTTACTACGGGCCCTTCCGGGAAGCTGCCGAGTCGGCGCCACGCTTCGGGGATCGTAAAAGCTACCAGATGGACCCGGCCAATGGGCGTGAAGCCTTGCAGGAGGTCGCGCTGGATTTGGAAGAAGGGGCGGACATTGTCATGGTAAAGCCCGCCCTGCCTTACCTCGACATTATTCGCCAGGTCCGGGACATGGTTGATGTGCCGGTTGCCGCTTACAACGTGAGCGGAGAGTATTCCGCTTTATGCGCGGCCTTCGAACGCGGGTGGCTGAACCGGCCGGCTACGGTCCGCGAGACGCTCCTTTCGATTCACCGCGCCGGCGCCAACCTCATTCTCACCTACTTCGCCAAAGAAGCGGCGGAAATGATCCGAAGGGGAGAGATGTAATGCGCCCGCTCAAGCGCAGCGGCGAGATCTTCGAACGGGCCTCAAAAATTGTTCCAGGAGGCGTCAACAGCCCTGTCCGCGCCTTTAAAGCGGTCGGCGGCGCCCCTCCGATCATCCGATCTGCCAAGGGCGCTCGCCTGACGGATGTCGACGGCAATGAGTACCTCGACTTTCTGGGTTCCTGGGGACCGATGATTCTCGGTCACTCCCATCCGGAAGTCGTCGCGGCGATTCAGGAGGCCGCCGAACGCGGGACCAGCTACGGCGCCAGCACCGAGCTGGAATTGCTGCTGGCGGAGAAAATCTGCACCTTTTTCCCTTCGGTAGAGTGTGTGCGGCTCGTCAGCTCCGGGACCGAGGCAACGATGAGTGCCTTGCGTCTGGCTCGCGGCTTCACCGGCCGGCCCATGGTCGTTAAGTTCGACGGGTGTTACCACGGACATGTCGACAGCCTGTTGGTGAAAGCCGGCTCGGGAGTCGCCACGCTCGGTATTCCCGGAACTCCGGGCATCCCCGCGGAATTCACTGCCCACACCGTCAGCGTTCCGTTCAATGACCTTTCCGCTTTGGAAGCTGTGTTCGAACGTCACGCCGGCAAGATCGCCGCAGTCATACTGGAACCGGTCCCAGCCAACATGGGCATCGTTCCCCCGGTCTCCGGCTTCCTTGAAGGTGTTTTGACACTGGCCGAAAAAAACGGTTCGCTGGCCATTTTTGACGAAGTCATAACCGGATTTCGTCTGGCCTTGGGAGGAGCGCAGGAAAAGTACGGTCTCTCGGCGCCTCTCACTTGCCTCGGGAAGATTGTCGGCGGCGGGTTGCCTATCGGCGCCTACGGCGGAAAACGGGAGATCATGAAGATGATCGCGCCCGAAGGACCCGTATATCAGGCAGGCACGCTTTCCGGTAACCCTTTGGCGGTGACCGCCGGGCTGAAGACTTTGGAGATACTGGAGCGGGAGAAACCGTACGAACGGCTCGAGAAACTCACGCAGCGCCTGGCCGGAGGACTCGCCGACCAGGCTCAGCAGGCGGGCGTCGCCTTACAGGTCCAGCATTGCGCTTCCCTGCTAACTCCATTCTTCGCGAGGTCCCTGGTTAAGAACTTCGACGATGCGCTAGACGCCGACACCACCAGGTTCGCGTCCTTTTTCCGAGGAATGCTTAACGCCGGGGTTTATCTCGCCCCGTCGCAGTTTGAAGCGATTTTTATTTCAATGGCCCACACACAAGCGGACATCGACGACGTGGTGAGCAAAGCTGGAGAAGTGTTCAGGAAATTGGGGAAGTAGAAACCAACCGCAGTTGAGACCCTGGGAGTGCAGGCAGAATGCCTGCGCTCCCTGGCGCCCTGTCAGGCCGTCGCCCCACCCTCGCACCGCTGGTACGCATCGGCCAGCATGGTGTCGACCTGCTGTTCAATCTGGTCGAGATCCTCTCCTTTGACCGTGGCGATCTCGGAGACGATCAGCTGCCTGGCCCGATCGAACATTTTCTTCTCACGAAACGACAGGCTCTTCTGATAGCTCAGGAAGTAGAGGTTTTTCAAAACCTCAGCAACCTCGAAAATCGAGCCCGTCCTCATTTTCTCGAGGTTGTCCTTGTAACGGTTCTTCCAGTCAGGGTTAGGGGTGGAGAATTGACCACGCAGAATATCGAACAGTCCGTCCAGCTGAGAATCACTGCACAAGCGACGCAGACCTACATGGTCCACATTCGCCACTGGAATCATCACCGTTGAATTGTTAGAAGTTATCTTCAGGAGATAGAATTGCTCTTGACGACCGGCAATGCTTCGCAGGCAAACGTCTTTGATCACTCCCACCCCTTGATTGGGGTAAATGACCTTATCACCTACGTTAAAATCCATTTAGAACCTCCCAGAGATTCCGCTTGACTATTGTAAGGCAGCCGCCTGCAATTTGTCAAATCAATAAATCGCATGTTTTCAATTACTTACTTCGGCAACAAATCGCTTCTGGTAAGACAAGAAACCAAAAAAGTTGTAGGAAAAAGCGAAAAGGCGAAGTCGGAGGAGCGCCCGGTCGCTACAGGTTCCTGTAACCGGGGCCACCACCTCCCTCGGGAGGCGTCCACACGATGATCTGATACGGATCCATGATGTCGCACGTCTTACAGTGCACGCAGTTCGCGAAATTGATTTGAAGCCGGTTCTCGCCGTCCAACCTTAGGATCTCATAGACCTGCGTGGGGCAGAAGTGCTGGCACGGATTCCCATACTCGTATGTGCAGCGGTTGATGCAGATATCCAGATCAAGGACTTTCAGGTGGCACGGTTGGTTCTCTTCATGTGCCGTATCGGAATAGTACACATCGGTCAGTTTGTCGACGCTCAGCTTCCCGTCCGGCGCGGGAAGGGGGTGCGTGACCTCGCCGGCCGCCGGCTGCGTGTACCGCGTCATCAAAGTATGGCCGGCCTGGATCGGCATCGGATCGAAAAGCCCCCGACCGCCTGTGACAAACTGCAGGCCGGCGTGGACCATCCCCCGCCAGAACCCTCGCTGGAAGGACTGGCGAAAGTTGCGCACTTTCCACAGTTCCTGGTGAGCCCAGCTCTTCTCGAACCGGTCCACATACCCTTTCAGGACCTCAGCCGACGCGTCTTCCCGAATCAGGCTATCCAGGATTGTCTCGGCAGCGAGCATTCCCGACTTAACGGCCAGGTGGATTCCTTTCAGGCGTTGTGAGTTGAGACATCCGGCCGAGTCGCCGACGATGAGCAGGCCGTCGGCGTAAGGGCGAGGCATGGCGTAATACCCGCCTTCGGGGATGGCCTTTGCCCCGTAGGCGACGGGTTTGCCTCCCTCGAGAATGTCGCTCACGAATGGGTGGGCCTTGAACTGCTGCAGAAGGCGCTGGGAGTCGGTCGTCGGGTCCGCATAGTCAAGGCCAACGACAAATCCGACGTGGATCAGATTATCGTGGAACGTGTAGATGAAACCGCCGCCGAACTCCCGGGTACCGAGCGGGTAACCGAGCGTATGGTACACCACTCCCGGCTGGACTGGTCTGGCCAGCTGCCACACTTCCTTGGTCCCGACCGCGTAGATCTGCGGCTGCCTCCCGGCGTCAAGCTCGAGCCTGCGTTGGGCCTGAAGCGTCAAGGTCCCACGCGGACCTTCGCCGAGGACGGTGATCTTGGCCTGCACATCCAACCCCGGTTCAAAATTCGCCTTGGGACGACCTTCCCTGTCCCGTCCCTTGTCCCCAATACGCGCACCGACGACACGGTTGCCTTCGTAGAGCAACTCCACCGCGGGGAACTCCGGAAAGACGTCGACCCCGTTCTTCTCGCACAGTTCGGCCATCCAGCGGACGATCCTGCCGAGGGAGGCCACCTGGTGACCGTGATTCTTCAACGGAGGAGGCGTAATCGGAGAGCGAAAAGAACCGGTTTGGGAAAGCAGGTACAGGGCATCATCGGTGACCGGACCGTCATACGGTACCTGCTCACCCTCAAATCCCTCCAGCAGCTCATCGAATCCGCGCGTATCAACGACGGCCCCGCTGAAAGCATGGGCGCCTATTTCTCTCCCCTTTTCGATCACCATCAGGGAGGGTATCTCCAGGCGGTTACCGCCTTGCCCGCCCTGTTCAACAGCCTGGTTGTGACGGCGAACGAGCTGGCAGAGGTGCAGAGCGCACGCCAAGCTGGCCGGACCGGCTCCGACCAAGAGAATATCGACTTCCAATCTCTCTCTTGAGGGGGATTCCAAGGTGTTAACAGGCTCGAAAATTCGGACTACTTCGCCCGTTCCAGGTAACGTCCTTCGCTCGGATCGACCCGGATCACATCGCCCGGGCGGATGAACGGCGGCACCTGCACAACGACTCCGGTTTCGAGCTTGGCCGGCTTTGGAGAATTGCTGGCCGTCGCGCCTTTTAGTTCAGGCTCGGTCTCGATCACCTCCAGCTCGACCGACGAAGGCATTTCGACTGAGATCGGCTGCCCGTCAAAAAAATCGACCTGAATGTGCGCGCCTTCCTTGAGGAAACCTGAGTAATCACCCAGTATCTCTTCGTCCAACGCGACCTGTTCGTAGGTTTGGTTGTTCATGAAATGGTAGTGAGTGGTGTCTTTGTAGAGATAGTCCATTTCGTGCTGTTCGACCACCGCCCGCTCGACTCCGTCACCTGCGCTAAAACGATGTTCAAAAGACGTACCGCTCCGCAGATTGCGCAAGCGTACCTGCACGAAAGCCCTCAGGTTCCCCGGTGTCCTGTGCTGGAACTCCATAACACGGTGGGGTTGCCCGTTGAACAGGATGATCATTCCTTTACGAATCTGGGTTGCGGACATCATAGGAGGAATAAGATAGCAAAGAGACAACTTGGACTGCAATGAATTCGGGTTCATGAATTCGGGTTCAGCCAACGGATCACACGGATCACACGGATGAAGGCAGATGGAATGGCGCCATTCCATCTGCCTTCATCCGTGTGATCCGTGTGATCCGTTGGCTGAAACTATTGTCGGAACTTTTGTCCCCTTGGCCACGTACAAATTTATCGAAAAAAGTTGTTGCTATTGACCGGAAAAGGTAGTATTGTCCGCCTTCTTCTGAAGCAGGCGGGGAGTTCAGCGCCTGCGCCGAGGCACACCGTCTGCTTTTTACGGTCAAGAGAGTCAATTTCTTTTGAAACTTCGAGCCCGGCTTGATGTCTATAGCTGAACGAGACGTATATTCATTCGAGGGAGACAGGTAGAAAAATGGCAGGATCGTGCAATCGAAAACTTTTAAGCGGTTATCTCACCAATCAGTTGGATCTTGAGGATCAGCTGGATTTCCTGACCCACGTCGACTCTTGCAGTCACTGCTGGGATGAGGTCTACAACGCCACTAAATCAAAGCATCCTCACTACTACAAGAGCAACGCGCGCCAGGTGAAGGTGTCCCGACAGGAAATGGGTGAAGACGAGCCGTTCCGAGAAGAGGTATTTGAGGTCGCGTAGACTAACGCTTTTTCAAGATACGAACGCAAAGGGGCGGGCAACCGCCCCTTTTTTTATCCCGCGGAATGGCGTGGAGAGCGGACGCGGATCGACGCGGAAGAAATCCCAATAGATCACCCAAGGTGGTAAAGCATCAGATAGACCAGGACCCCTGTTACCGAGACGTAGAGCCAGATGGGCAGCGTCCACCGGGCCACACGACGGTGTGCCGGGAAGCGTTCGCGCAACCCTCGGCTGAGCGTCAGCAACACCAGCGGGACAACAAGGGCGGCCAGGAATGAGTGAGAAATTAAAATCGCGAAATACACGCCCCTGATCCAGCCCTGTCCCTGAAAACGGGTCGAACCGGCGTAGTAATGGTACCCCAGGTACGAAGCCAGGAAAGCGGTCGAAGTAAGGAACGCCGCCAGCATAAAAGCCCGGTGCCGCTGCATCCGTCCCTTCCGGATTTGAACAAAACCCACGGTCAGTAGAAGCGCGCTCAGCAGGTTCAGGAGTGCATTAACGGCCGGCCAGGCATGCAGGCCCATCATGACCCTCCCATCTCCGGGCGAATCACCCGGGTCGAGAAGACCATGGCGCAGATGACGCATCCCAGCGTCACGAGCGCAGAGACGGCTAACTTCGGAAAGTAACCTGCCGGATCCGTCTCGCTCCAATAAAGGCCGCCGCGGAACAGAGCCAAACCATACGTCAGCGGGTTAATGGCCATGATCCACTGAACCCAGCTCGACGCGCCGGCCGGAGGGAACAGCGCCCCGGAGAGCAACCACATCGGCAGGAGCACCAGGTTCATCAGGCTGTGAAAACCAGCCGAGGAGTTGATGCGCCACGCCAGACCGAATCCGAGGCTTGTCAGCCATAATGACACCCCAAACATCGCGGCGAACAGGATCAGCACGGAAACCAGATGCAGTTGAAATCCAAGAAGCGGTGCCAGCAGCAGAAGCAGGACGGCCTGCAAGAGGGCGATCGTCGTGCCTCCCAGCACCTTGCCCAAGACAATCGCCAGGCGCGAGACCGGCGCGACCAGGACGGATAGCAGGAAGCCTTCCCGACGGTCCTCAATGACCGAAAAGGTCGAGAAAATGGCGGTAAACAGGACGACCAGAAGAACCGTCCCCGGATAGAAGTATTCGAGGTAGTTCACAGAGCCCGAGCTGGAGGGAGGGCGAAACGAGGCGCCGATTCCGGAGCCGATCAGCAGCCAGAAAATGAGCGGCGTGCCAAATGCGCCAATCCAGCGGCTTCTCTGGCGTTTGAAACGGATCAGTTCCCGTCGCCAGAGGGTCAATGCGGGACGCACAACAGGAGCCATCACACCAGTTTAGCATTGGAATGCAGCGTGAAGCGGGCGGAGGGGGCCAACGAATAACACGGATAACACGGATCGATTCGTGTTATCCGTGTTATTCGTTGGCCCGCCGCTCCCCGTTGACATCCCACAACTCAAAAGCTACGATAGGTGAACAAAAGGTGAAATATGAGGCGGGGTGGTCTTTCCCAAGCAGTCAAACCGGCTTCCGAATTATTAGAGGAACGAGTCGAGCTCCTGTCTACCGGACTCGAAACCGTGGATCAGCTACTGGCCGGCGGCTTCCCCAAGGGAAAGATCAGCGAAGTGGCCGGCGCTCCTTCCTCGGGCAGAACAAGCCTGGTCTTCTCGACGCTGGCTCGGGCGACGTTGACCGGTGAAACCGCCGCGTACATTGACACCTTTGATGTTTTTGACCCCCTGTCCGCCGCTCAATCAGGAATAAGCCTGCCTCGCCTGCTCTGGATCCGGTGCAACGGTTCGCAAGAGAAAGCGGCGGCGGCAGCGGACGTCATTGCACGAGCGGGTGGATTTGGAATTCTGGTGTGGGATGCCGCCCCACCCGACGAGCAGCCACGTCAGACAGGTTCCGAGAAGCCTCCCTCGCATGCCTGGTTCCGTCTGAAGCAGGCAATCGAAGGAAGCCAAAGCGTCCTGCTGGTTCTTAGCCTGAAACCATCAGCCGGAAGTGCCGCCAGCGTCGTCCTGACCATGAACCGGACGCACGCCGTGTGGAACCCGGAACAGAGCACGAAAAACCGGGAGTCGCTCAGGCGGCCGGGGATTTTTAAAGGGCTGGTATTTGAAGCCGAGATTCAAAGGGGCAAAAGCCGTGGCCGCGTCCGAGTTCATAGCCGTTTTTAGCCGGGACTTGCCTTTTTCACTGCTCGACCTGGCTCACACGCTGACCCCGCGTGTCGAAATCAATCCGCCAGATGCTCTCCTTTTGGAGGTCACACCACGCAGTCGAGCGGGAATCCTGGAAAAGCTCGAAAGATTCTCGCCGTCCTTGCAGGTCGCCGGCGCCGCGACTAGAAGCGCCGCTCTTATTGCGGCGCGGATGAGCCCGCGAACCTGGGTGCCGCAGGGAAAAGAAGCCGAGTTTCTGGCACCGCTTCCGGTTGCCTTGCTCCAGCTACTGGATGACAATCCTCAGCTGCCGGACTTTCTCGTCACCTTCTCCCGTTGGGGGGTGCACTCCCTGGGCGATCTGGCCGCTCTTCCTGAAAAGGAATTGACGGCTCGTCTTGGACAGCCGGCCGTGCGTCTGCAAAGACTCGCGCGCGGGGAGGATCTGAAACCCTTCCAGGCCGAGCTGCCCGGACACCGGTTTGAAGCGGCTGTCGACCTCGAATACGGACTCGATTCGCTCGAGCCCCTCAGTTTCATCCTCGCCGGCCTGCTGGATCCGCTGTGCAACGAGCTAGAAGCCTGTAATCTGGCCACCGACTCGGTGGAACTTGAGCTTAAACTCGAAACTGGTGTCGTTTCCCAACGGAAATTGCAGTTGGCCTTCCCGCTGTCCCATTCCAAAACGATCCTGGCACTGATCCGGCTGGAATTGCAGTCGCAAGCAGAAAAGGCGCGAATAACCGGCGCAGCGATCCGGTTAAACCCCGTCCCGCCTCGAATTTGGCAGCATTCACTGTTTGAGCCGTTGGCACCCGCGCCCGAAAAGCTGGCCCGCACTCTCGGCCGGCTGGGCGCCATCGTCGGAAAAGAAAACGTGGGATCTCCGGTCCTCCTCAACACCCGCCGGCCAGACGCTTTCCGCATAGAGCCTTTCGCGCCTACCAAGGCTCGATCCCCTGCCCGAGGAGAAGCCAACCGACCGGTTTTGCGCCGCTTCCGCCCACCTTTTCCGGCTCGAATCAGACCCGAGCAGACGGTCAACTGGGTCGGGCCATGGCGGACTTCCGGCGAATGGTGGGCCGAGACCGCCTGGAACCACGAAGAGTGGGACGTGGAATTCGTCAACGGCACGATTTACCGGGTTTTCTTTGATCAGAAGAGAAGAGGGTGGTTTTTGGAGGGGGTGTACGACTGAAAGGACTGACAAACTGACAGACTGACAAACTGACAAACTGACGGCTGACAGCTGACGGCTGACGGCTGACAAACTCGGCTGCGGCATTCAGCGGCGGTTGAGTGATTCGCGCTTTCTGCGAATCGTATCGAAACCCCGCTGAATCCAGCGACCAGCTGTCAGTTTGTCAGTTTGTCAGTTTGTCAGTTTGTCAGTCTGTCAGCATGAGCAACTACATCGAGCTGCACGCCCAGAGCGCTTTTAGCTTTCTCGACGGGTCTTCGTCGCCCGAAGATCTCGCCCAGGAAGCGGCTCGTCTGGGTTACCCGGGCCTCGCTCTGCTCGACCGAGACGGGGTATCGGGCGCGCCGCGCTTCTACAAGGCTTGCAGAGAGGCGGGAATCAAGCCGCTCGTCGGGGCGATGATCACACTGGAAGAGGGACCGGCCTTGCCACTCCTCGTCCAGAGTCGCACCGGGTATCAGAACCTCTGCCGTCTGATCACCAAAATGAAACTCCGGGCGCCGAAGGGAGAGGGAACGGTTCGACTGAACGAAATCGAGGAGTTTGCGAGCGGACTCATCGCCCTCGCTCGCGACCCGGCCTCGGTCGCTGCGCTGCTGCGTCTTTTCGGTCGAGAGCACCTCTACCTGGAGGTACAGCGACATTTCGACCGGGACCAGGAGGCTTTGAACCAGGCGCTGGTGAACATGGGGCGTCAATACAGCCTGCCTCTCCTCGCCACAAATGGCGTCCGGTATGCAAAGCCCGAGGGCCGGCCTCTTCTGGATGTTTTCACCTGTATCAAAAACAAAACTACGATCGAGGCGGCGGGTCAGCTTCTGAGTTTGAACGGAGAATGCTACCTGAAGCCTGCCGACGAGATGATCCGGGTCTTTGAGGATCTGCCGGAAGCCGTCATCAATTCCCTAAAGCTTTACGACAAGCTCGACTTCACACTTGAAAACCTTGGGTACAAGTTCCCGGATTACCCGGTTCCCGCCGTGGAGACCCAGAACAGTTATCTGAGAAAGCTGACCGATGAAGGGGCCCGGCGCCGTTATCGTCCTTACTATGAAAAGGCGCGGCGACAGGTCGAGCGGGAGCTGGCCCTCATCGAAAAGCTGAACCTGGCGGGCTACTTCCTGATCGTCTGGGACCTGATCCGCTTCTGCAAGGAACAGGACATCCTGGTCCAGGGCCGTGGCTCGGCCGCCAACAGCGCTGTCTGCTACAGCCTTGAAATTACGGCCGTCGATCCGGTGGGGATGGATCTGCTGTTCGAACGCTTTCTTTCCGAGGAACGCGGAGAATGGCCGGACATCGACCTGGATTTGCCCAGCGGAGACCGGCGGGAGCGAGTCATCCAGTACGTTTACGAGCGCTACGGAGAACACGGCGCGGCCATGACGGCCAATGTGATCACGTATCGTGAACGAAGCGCCTCGCGGGAGATCGGGAAGGTCCTGGGTTTCTCGCTTGATACGCTGGACCGGCTGGCCCGTTTTGTCCGCCCCTGGGAGTTTGTGACTCCCGAAGATGTCGAAGCCTTGCCCTTCGATCGGGCCGGGCTCAATCCGCGCGATCCCCGGCTTAAGCTCTATCTTCAGCTGTGGCAGCAAATCCAAGACCTGCCGAGACACCTGGGCCAGCATTCCGGGGGCATGGTTATCGCGCAGGGACGGCTGGATACCGTGGTCCCGCTCGAGAAAGCCACGATGCCGGGAAGGTCGGTCGTCCAATGGGACAAGGAGGATTGCGCCGATCTCGGCATCATCAAGGTGGATCTGCTCGGTCTCGGGATGATGTCCGCTTTGCAGGACTCGCTGCGCATTATCCAGGGCTCCGGGACCGACATCGACCTGGCTCACCTCCCGCCGGACGATCCCCAGGTCTATGACATGCTTCGAAAAGCCGATACTGTCGGCGTCTTCCAAGTCGAGAGCCGGGCACAGATGGCAACCCTGCCCCGGTTGAAGCCCGATCATTTTTACGACCTGGTCGTGGAAGTCGCCATCATCCGCCCCGGACCGATCGTCGGCCAGATGGTTCATCCGTATCTAGACCGCAGGCAGGGTGCCGAACCAGTCGTTTATCCGCACCCGTCGCTTGAGCCGATCCTCAAGCGGACTCTCGGCGTGCCGTTATTCCAGGAGCAGTTGCTGCGAATCGCGATGACTGCTGCCGGATTCAGCGGAGGCGAAGCCGAAGAGCTGCGTCGGGCGATGGGTTTTAAACGATCGGCCGAGAGGATGCGTAAAATCGAGGCCAAGCTGCGGGCCGGAATGGAGCGCAAAGGCATTACAGGGCTGGCGGCCGAGGAGATCATACGATCAATTACGTCCTTCGCCCTTTACGGCTTTCCCGAATCACACGCTGCCAGCTTTGCGTTGCTCGCGTACGCCAGCGCCTACTTCAAGGTCTACTTCCCTGCCCCCTTTTACGCCTCGCTGCTGAACAACCAACCGATGGGCTTTTACCACCCTTCGACGTTGGTGAAAGATGCCCAGCATCGCGGCCTTCGCATTCGTCCGATCGATGTCCGGCACTCGGGCTGGCTCTGTACCGTGGAAGACGAGAAGACCATGCGGCTGGGGCTCATGTACGCGCGCGGATTGCGGAAGGAGGCCGGCCTCGAGTTGGAGCGGCAGAGGAAGCTTCGGGCGTTCAATTCACTTGATGATCTGCGTGATCGAGTTCCGCTGCGGAAGCCGGAAGTCACGACACTGGCCGAGATCGGGGCTTTAAATGCTTTTGGAATGAAGCGGCGTGAAGCGCTGTGGCAGGTCGAAAAAGCGTGGCGTCCGCACGGCTCTCTCTTCCGGGAAGCGGAGCGAAGCGAGCAGGAGCGCGGCTCACCTCTGCGTGATATGAACAGCGAGGAACGCCTGATCGCCGATTTTGCCGGGACTGGGCTGACAACCGGGCCGCACCCGATGGCATTTGAAAGGAACCGGCTGGAGTCCGCCGGAATTTACAGTGCCGCCGAGTTGGCAGGACTGCCGGACGGCCGGTGGGTCAAGGTGGCGGGCGGAGTGATTGTCCGGCAGCGGCCGGGAACGGCGAAAGGATTTTTCTTTATTACGATGGAAGACGAGACCGGCCTCTCCAACATCATCATCCGGCCGCAGATCTACGAGAAGGAAAAGATCCTGCTCAGCACGGCTCCTTTCCTGCTTATTGAAGGCCCCCTGCAGAACCAGAATGGTGTCACATCCATCCGGGCGGAACGAATCGCCCGGCTGGAAAGCGCGCTAACGCTGGGGAAGAGCCGGGATTATCACTGAGCTCAAAGAGGACCAGTGGACGACGTGGACCACATGGACTAAATGGACCGACTTACTGTCCACCTGGTCCACGTCGTCCATCGAGGCGGATCACTGCCGTTTTTCCAGCGGAATGCAGGCAATCATTCTGGTGCCACGACCGGGCTGGCTCTGAACCGACACATCGCCGCCCAGGTTAAAAGCCCGCTCCTTCATTCCGACCAGACCGAGAGAGTTGCGCCGGGTCTTCTGGATGTTGAATCCTTTGCCGTTGTCGGAGACCTCAAGCCGCAGGAACGGAACCGGATCCGGGACTTTCTTCAGCCCAATCATGACCCGGGTGGCTTCCGAATGACGGGCGACATTGGTAAGCGCTTCCTGGACCATTCGGAAGAGAGCGATGGCGAGTTGCGGATCGGGTTCCGGGTCGAGTTTCTCCAGGTCGACGACCGTGTCGATTCGGGTAGACTCCTGGAAACCTTCGACGTGCGAGCGAATTGCCGCTTCGAGACCGAGGGAATCCAGTAGACTCGGGCGAAGTTGCGTCGCGATATGCCGCACGGTTTCCATCGTGACAGACACGTTGTCAATCAGTTCCTGAAGCTTGTGCTCCAGACTCGGGTCACGCGCCCCAATTTCGCCTGTCAGCGAGGTCAGCCTCATTTTGAGGACCGTGAGCGATTGGCCCAGCTCGTCATGAACTTCGCGTGCAATCCGCTTGCTTTCTTCGTCGCGCACCGATTCGATGTGAGCGGCCAGGCGACGCAATTCCTCACGGGAAGCACGCAATTCGTCTTCCTTCTCTTTTCGATCCGTGATGTCGCGGAGGATCACCGTGTAAACTATCTGGCGATCAGGTTGGACCAGCTTCGAAATAGAGGCTTCTGCCGGGAACTCGGATCCATCTTTTCGTTTGCCCAGGATCTCGCGCCGTTCGCCCATCATTCGCGCAACATCCGGCCCCTTGCCGAATTCCTCCACATAACTCTTATGCGGCTTGGTAAATCGATCGGGCAGAAGCACGTCGAGAGGCTCGCCCAGCAGCTCGCCCGCCGTGTACCCGAAGATCTGCTCGGCGCCCCGGTTAAACATCTGTATTCGTTGTTGCGCATCGATAGAGATGATGGCGTCTTGGGCAATACTGAGGATTCCGGCCAGCCGCTGATTGGACAGGACCAACTGCTTTTCCGTCTCCTGAGAACGCGCCTGCAGCTCTTCCAGTTTAGCTACTCGCGCCCTCAGAGCTTCCAATTCGTCGTTAAGCTGCACTGCACACATCCTGTCTGCACTCGGATTTGTGGATTTCTCTGGCAGGCCCTCGGCGAGGGCACCTGCCGAAACAATTCCCCAGATTATAATCCATAAGCGTTTCGGGTAGAATCACGGCCATGAGAAGAAGCGCCTGGCGGGTTGCGATGCTCGTATTTCTTGCCGTTGTATCGGCTAACATGGCTTCCGACGAAAGCGGGCGGACGCTGCGCGTCAAGGTGACGTACACCGGTCCGGGTGCAGTCGACGAGGGACACCGAATCTTCATCTCGGTTTTCGACACCTCGTACATCGGCCATCAGGGGGTTCTTCCGCTCGCGACTGTGTCCGTTACCCACAACGGGCAGACAGCCAGCTTCAAGGATCTCCCGAAGTCTCCGGTTTACGTGGCCGCCTTCTATGACAAAGCCGGCGGCTATGACCCCGCCGCCTCAGACTCTCCGCCCTCCGGCGCGCCGGCCGGCCTCTACGGCAAACAGCCGGGAATTGCCGACCCGGTCGCCATTGAAGCGGGGACGACCGCCGAGATCGAGATGACGTTTGACGACACCATAAAGATGCCGTAGGGCAGTTTCCCCAGAGCCTGGAGCGCAGCGTTTTTGGCGAAGCGACCCCCCTGGGAGCGCAGGCGTCTGGGAGCGCAGGCCCCCTGGGAGCGCTGTGCAAGCGGTTAGCCGCCTTTATATATTAAAAAACCTAATATTCATCCTACTTGCTATTAGCCTACAAAATGATATACTCGCTCCATGCGGCTTTCTTATCTGAAGCTCTTTTGCGATCTGGCCCGCTGCCGTAGCTTTTCCGAGGCGGCCTCCCTGAACCATGTCTCCCAGTCGGCTGCCAGCCAGGTGGTCCTTCAGTTGGAGAAAAGGCTCGGCGTGAAGCTCGTCGATCGTTCCACGCGTCCGCTCCTGCTCACGCCCGAAGGGGAGGCGTATCACGAAGCTTGCCGGAACCTGCTTGACCAGTATCATGCGGTGGAAGCCTCAATCCGCAAAACCAAGGCCCAGGCGTCGGCGACGGTCCAGGTGGCCGCTATTTATTCCGTCGGCCTGCGGGATATGAACCAGTACATCAATCGTTTCTCTGCCCTCCTCCCCGGCAGCACTGTTCACATCGAGTACCTCCATCCTGAACGGGTATACGAGCGGGTGATGCAGGGCCGCTCCGACCTGGGGCTGGTTTCCTATCCCCGGAAATCGAGGGAACTGGTGGCCTTTCCGTGGAGGCAGGAAGAAATGGTGCTGGCCTGCGCACCCAACCATCCGTTGGCAAAGCTTAAATCAGTGAAGATTTCGCAGCTGGAAGGCGTTAAGTACATCGGGTTTGATCGCGACCTCGTGATCCGCCGGCACGTAGACCGTTTCCTGCGGCAGTACGGAGTTTCAGTCGACATTGTCCTCGAGTTCGACAATATCGAGAACATCAAGAAGGCGATCGAGGAGTCGGGCGGGGTCTCGCTGTTGCCCGAGCCGATGCTGACGAAAGAAGTCAATGCGGGCACCCTGGCTGGTGTCCGGCTAGCCAATGCGGCGTTGATACGTCCCCTGGGCATCATTTACCGGCGGACACATCCATTGACGCGTGCGGCCCAGCAGTTCATCACGCTCTTACGTGAGCCCGATGTGGCTCCCGGAGCTTCAGTTCTGAGCAAACGCAAGACAGCCTCTCGGCCGTCGGCCACTCAGGACTAGTGGGCAGATTCAGTGACGTGCACGGGGTGAGAAGGTGCGCTTCCTTTTGGTCCACGCCTTCACTCCGAGGAGGTAGTCGTGAAACGTTCAGCATGCCCGCTCAAGCAGGGATTATACGATCCCTGGTTTGAACACGATTCGTGCGGAGTCGGCTTCGTCGCCGACATGAAGAGCCGTAAATCCCATCAGATCATTCGCCAAGGCCTCCAAATCCTGCTGAACCTCGAACACCGGGGGGCATGCGGCTGCGAGGACAACACCGGCGACGGCGCCGGGATTCTTGTCCAGATACCGGACCGGTTTTTCAGAGAAGAGTGTGAACGGCTGCGAATCCGCTTGCCGTTGGCCGGAGATTACGGCGCCGGCACCGTGTTCCTGCCCCCCGTAGCCGCCGACCGGACGCGCTGCGAGCAGATCTTTGAGCTGATTGTGCGAGAAGAAGGCCAGCAGTTGCTGGGTTGGCGAGATGTGCCAACCGACGATTCCTCAATCGGCGCAACAGCCAAGGCGTCAGAGCCCAGGATCCGCCAGGTCTTCATCGGGCGGGGGGCGAATACCGAGGCCGGCCTGCCTTTCGAGCGCAAGTTGTATGTGATCCGGAAACGGATCGAGAAGAAGGCAAAAGCGAGCACCATTCCTGGACGCCACATGTTCTACGTGTGCAGCCTGTCATCCAAGACACTGGTTTACAAGGGGATGCTGAAAGCCGATCAGCTCCTTCCTTTTTATCCCGACCTCCGCAACGAGTTCGTTGAGACAGCGTTGGCGATGGTCCACTCACGGTTCAGCACGAATACTTTTCCGAGCTGGCCGAGGGCACACCCGTACCGTTACATCTCGCATAACGGTGAGATCAACACGCTGCGCGGGAACATCAACTGGATGCACGCGCGGGAAAGCATGTTCCAGTCCGAGCTTTTCGGCACCGATATCCGGCACGTGGTACCGGTCATTGACGACAGTGGCAGCGACTCAGCCATGCTCGACAATGTCCTGGAGCTCCTGGTCCTGGCTGGGCGCAGCCTGCCGCACGCCATCATGATGATGATCCCGGAGCCCTGGAACAAGCACGAATCGATGTCCCCAGATGTACGGGCGTTTTACGAATACCATTCCGCGTTGATGGAACCCTGGGATGGCCCGGCGTCGATTGCTTTCACCGACGGGCAGAGGATCGGCGCGGTTCTGGACCGCAATGGATTGCGTCCCTCCCGGTACTACGTGACCAAGGATGACCTCGTATTGATGGCCTCGGAGGTCGGGGTACTCGACGTGCCGCCCGAAATGGTTTTGGAGAAAGGGCGTCTGCAGCCGGGGCGCATGTTGCTGGTCGACCTCGAGGAAGGCCGGATTATCGCCGACGACGAGATCAAGCACCGGATCGCGAGCGAAAGGCCGTACGGTGACTGGGTCAAGAAGAGCCTGGTGCTTTTTGAGGATCTCCCCGATCCCCCGCACGTTTATTCGCCTGACCATGAAACAGTCCGCCTCCGGCAGGTGGCCTTCGGCTATTCAACCGAGGACCTTCAGATGATCCTGGCGCCAATGGCCAGAGACGGAACCGAGCCGCTTGGCTCAATGGGCAACGACGCCCCGCTCGCAGTGCTGTCCGATCGCCCGCAGCTCCTCTACAACTATTTCAAACAACTTTTTGCTCAAGTCACCAACCCCCCGGTCGATTCAATCCGGGAAGAGCTGATCATGTCGGTCGAGACCAGCATTGGTCCCGAGCTGAATCTCCTCCAGCCGACGCCGGAATCGGCGCGGCAAATCGAGCTGCCCTCCCCGATCCTTTCGAACGAAGAGCTCGAGAAATTGCGGCATCTGGACGGTACGGGACCCGGTGCAACAGGCTCGAACACCGGATTCAAGACGCTGACCCTCCCGATCCTCTTCCGGGTCGAGGAGGGAGGAATCGGCCTGGAAAAGGCGATGGAGGAATTGTGCCGGAGCGCGAGCGAGGCCATCACAGAAGGGTACGAATTCCTCATCCTGTCCGACTGGGGACTGAATCGACAGTTTGCTCCGATTCCGGCGTTGCTGGCGGTCTCCGGGGTCCATCACCATCTCATTCGGGAAGGAACACGCACTCGGGTCGGCCTGATCCTGGAAAGCGGCGAGCCCCGCGAGACGCACCATTTTGCGCTGCTGATCAGTTATGGCGCGAGTGCCGTGAACCCATACCTGGCCTTCGAGACTCTGGATGACATGATCCGGCAGGGCATGCTCCCCGGGCTGGATCACAAGACCGCCGTCAAGAATTACGTCAAATCAGTCAGCAAGGGTGTTCTGAAGGTCATGTCGAAGATGGGGATTTCGACCATTCAGAGCTACCACGGCGCGCAGATCTTTGAAGCAATCGGGCTCAATTCCAAAATCATCGACAGGTACTTCACGGGGACGCCGTCGCGAGTCTCGGGAATCGGGGTCGAAGAGGTGGCAGAGGAAGTCCGGCTCCGTCAGGAAAAGGCGTTTCCGCGCCGGCCGGTCACACATCACGTCCTCGAAAACGGCGGCCAGTACAAGTGGCGCCGGGACGGAGAGTACCACCTCTTCAATCCGGAGACGATCCATAAGCTGCAGCGCGCCTGCCGGACCAATAACTTTCAAGTGTTCAAGGAGTACAGCCAGGCAGTGAACGATCAGTCTACCCGCCTGTGCACGTTGCGCGGACTGTTTGACCTGAAGTTCAACCGCGACCCGGTTCCATTGGACGAGGTAGAGCCGGTTGAATCGATTGTCAGGCGCTTCAAGACTGGCGCGATGTCTTACGGGTCGATCAGCAAGGAAGCACACGAGGCGCTGGCGGTCGCGATGAACCGCATTGGAGGCAAAAGCAATACCGGCGAGGGAGGCGAGGATCCCTCTCGATATGTCCGCCTGCAGAGCGGTGATTCCTTGAACAGCGCGATCAAGCAGGTCGCTTCGGCACGATTTGGCGTGACCAGCGAATACCTGATTAATGCGCGCGAGCTTCAGATCAAGATGGCCCAGGGCGCCAAACCGGGTGAGGGCGGCCAGTTGCCGGGCCACAAAGTGTACCCGTGGATTGCGCGCGTGCGTCACTCGACTCCCGGGGTGGGGCTGATTTCCCCGCCGCCTCATCACGACATCTACTCGATCGAGGACCTGGCCGAGTTGATTCATGATTTAAAAAACGCAAACGAGGAGGCGCGAGTCAGCGTGAAGTTGGTGGCTGAGATTGGCGTTGGCACGATTGCCGCAGGCGTTGCCAAGGCCCGCGCAGATGTGATTCTGATCAGCGGCTACGACGGCGGAACCGGGGCGTCACCGCTGACCGGGATCAAGCATGCCGGAATCCCCTGGGAGCTGGGCCTGGCCGAAGCCCAACAGACGCTGCTCTTGAACGACCTTCGGAGCCGCGTCGCAGTTGAGGTGGACGGCCAGCTGAAAACCGGGCGCGACGTCGTGATCGGCGCGCTTCTCGGCGCCGAGGAGTTCGGATTCGCGACCGCGCCTCTGGTCGTGCTGGGCTGTGTGATGATGCGAGCATGCCACCTGAATACGTGTCCGGCGGGCATCGCGACCCAGGACCCGGTACTGCGGGAACGGTTTGCCGGTCACCCGGAACACGTTGTCCACTTCATGTACTTCATAGCGCAAGAAGTGCGGGAGCTGATGGCCCGACTCGGTTTTCGGACTCTGGTCGAAATGGTAGGCAAAAGTGACAGGCTCGAGATGCGCCGCGCGATTGATCATTGGAAGGCCCGCGGTCTGGATTTCAGTCCGATCCTCGCGCAGCCTGAAATCTCGCCGAAAGTCGGGCGTTCCCGACAGATCGCTCAGGATCATTCGCTCGAAAAGTCCCTCGACAAGGGTGTCTTGATGGAGATGTGCCGGCCGGCACTCGAATCGGCGGCTTCGGTAACCGCCACTCTCCCCATTCGAAACACGAACCGCGTGGTGGGAACGATGCTGGGCAGTGAACTGACCCGACGCTACGGCGCCAAGGGCCTGCCTGAGGACACGATTAAGCTGCATTTCCAAGGCTCGGCGGGTCAGAGTTTCGGGGCATTCATCCCGCCCGGAATGACCCTCATTCTGGAGGGCGACTCCAACGACTATATTGGCAAAGGTGTTTCGGGAGGGAAGATCATCGCCTATCCGCCGCGCGGCTCGACCTTCCGGCCGGAAAAGAACGTGATCGTCGGGAACGTCGCTTTTTACGGTGCGACCAGCGGGGAGGCGTACATTTCGGGCGTCGCCGGAGAGCGGTTCTGTGTCAGGAACAGCGGGCTGCACGCGGTCGTCGAAGGGGTCGGAGATCATGGCTGCGAGTACATGACAGGCGGCCGGGTCGTGGTGCTGGGACGCGCCGGACGGAACTTTGCAGCCGGGATGTCCGGAGGCCTGGCTTATGTGTTCGACCATGATCGGACCTTTCCGCAGCGGTGTAACAAACAAATGGTCGAGACGTTCCGAATTGAAGATCCGGCGGAGCTCGAGAGTATCCGGCAAATGATCTGCCGGCACGTCGAGTACACCGGCAGTCCTTTGGGGAAGGAGATTCTCGGGGACTGGCCGGCCGTGAGCCGGGAGATCGTCAAGGTGTACCCAAACGACTACCGGCGTGTGATCGAGGCCCAGAACCGAATCCGGGAGATGGGCATTTCCGAAGAAGAAGCGGTCATGATGGCGTTCGACCAGAACGCCCACGACCTGGCAAGGGTGGGAGGAACGTAGAACTGACAAACTGACAAACTGACAAACTGACAAACTGACAGACTGACAGACTGACAGACTGACAGACTGACAAAACTGAAACGCAGACGGCCGTTGTCGACTCGATTCTCGCGGCATCGATCTTTCAGTTTGTCAGTCTGTCAGTTTGTCAGTCTGTCAGTTTGTCAGTCTGTCAGTCTGTCAGTTGCGTTAGCGAGGTTTTCAGCATGGGCAAAAAGACAGGCTTCATGGAATATGCGCGGGAGTTGGGAACGGAACGTGACACCGAAGCTCGTCTCAGCGACTGGCACGAGTTTCACGGCCATGCGGACGTCGAGCTGCTCCAGCGGCAGGGCGCCCGCTGCATGGACTGCGGAGTGCCGTTCTGTCACTCGGGCCTGATCCTGTCCGGTGCGGCGATGGGGTGTCCCATCAACAACCTCATCCCGGAGTGGAACGATTTGGTCTACAGGGGAGAGTGGGAAGACGCCCTGGCCCGGCTTTTGAAGACGAACAACTTTCCGGAGTTCACCGGCCGGGTGTGTCCGGCGCCATGCGAAGCCTCGTGCGTCCTAGGCATTAACGCTCCTCCCGTGACAATCAAGAATATCGAGTACTCCATTATCGAACGCGGGTTTGAGAACCATTGGATCGTGCCGGAGCCTCCTTTTGAACGCACCGGCAAGAAGGTGGCAATTGTGGGTTCCGGCCCGGCCGGGCTGGCGGCCGCCGCTCAACTCAACCGCGCAGGCCACTCCGTCACCGTTTTCGAGAGGCATGACCGAGTCGGCGGCTTGCTCATGTACGGGATCCCGGCCATGAAGCTCGATAAACGGATCGTGCAGAGACGTATTGACCTGATGTCTAAAGAAGGCATTCGCTTTGTGACCGGGACGGACGTCGGCGCCAGTTACCCGGTTGACCGGCTGCTTCGCGAGTTCGATGCCGTCATCCTGTGCTGCGGGGCTACGAAACCCAGAGACCTGGCGGTCGAGGGAAGGAGACTCGCCGGCATTCACTTCGCGCTCGATTTCCTGCATTTGAACACCAAAAGCCTGCTCGACAGTCAGCATCGCGACCATAAGTACATCAGCGCTAAAGGCCTGGATGTTGTGGTCATCGGCGGAGGAGATACCGGGACGGACTGCGTCGGGACTTCTCTTCGGCACGGCTGCCGCAGCCTGGTCCAGCTTGAGATCCTGTCCCGACCGCCTGATGAACGGGCGCCGGACAATCCCTGGCCGGAGTGGCCGCGCATCTTTCGGGTGGACTACGGTCAGGAGGAAGCGCGAGTCCGGTTTGGCCAAGACCCGCGCCGCTTCGCGGTTATGACGAAGCGCTTCCTCGGAGATGAAAAAGACAGCGTTAGAGGAATCGAGACGGTCCAAGTCGAATGGGTCGGCGAAAACGGAAGGATGATCCCGCGGGAGATCCCGGGCAGCGAGCAGACGATTCCTGCCCAACTGATCCTTCTGGCCCTCGGTTTTGTCGGACCTGAAAATCAGCTCTTGGACAAACTGGCCGTCAAGACCGATGGCCGGACCAATGTGGCAGCCGAATACGGGCGGTTTGCCACGAACGTCCCCGGCGTCTTCGCAGCGGGAGACATGCGTCGCGGGCAAAGCCTGGTGGTCTGGGCGATTAATGAAGGACGCGGGGCCGCACGGGAATGCGACCGGTACCTGATGGGAGAGACGGTGCTGCCGTAGCGCTGCACAGTGGAACGCTCAGCGCTGAAGCCCTGTAGTTGCGTTGACTCTTTCGAAGTGCGGTGGCCTTGACACCGCTTTGTTTTCGCCGGCCTTGCCGGCGGCCTCAAGAGGAGCGCGTGTGCAGGGGCCGCCGGCAGGGCCGGCGAGCACAAAGCGGTGTCAGGGCCCTGATCCTTATACGTATCTCAGAACCAGCCTGCGTCTCCTGAACCAGCGTGCGAGGCAGGATCTCAGCGGCGGTTGAGTGACTCGCCGTTTTGTGGCGAGTTGGGCGGCGAGCCGCATCGAAACCCCGCGCCTCTGAAGCGCCAGTAGTTGCGAGATCTCTTTCGAAGTGCGGCG
>Ga0105104_10000961_pt1 | contig 22448 bp, 13 predicted proteins | sample PPLLaktember2015_3_FD_87034 | JGI IMG/M metagenome (GOLD analysis project Ga0105104, IMG submission 87034) | Freshwater sediment microbial communities from Prairie Pothole Lake near Jamestown, North Dakota, USA - PPLs Lake P7 Core (6) Depth... | ecosystem: Environmental > Aquatic > Freshwater >... | reverse complement strand
TTCCCCGGCAGCGCCGGCTGAGACGGCGATCGGCTTTCCGTCGTTGATGCAGCAGTGGCCACGGGTGCGCGCCTTGATCAAAAAACACAGCCCGCAGACCGAAGCACTGCTCAATTCCGCCAAGCTAAACGGGATCAAAGACGGCACCCTGCTGTTAGCATTTAGCCCGGTGCTCAAACAGAAAATGGAGGGCGGCACGCATCTGGATATTACCAGCCGCGCAATCGCGCATGTCACCGGAGTGACGCTGGAGGTCAAGTGCGTTCTGCTCAATACCGGCAAGGCCGGCAGCGGTCTGCCGCCAGATGTCGAGGTAGAGGATGACGGCATCGTCGGCACCGCCCTGCGCGACCTGGGCGGCGAGGTGGTGGATGTGCAGTAGAGCGTGATAATTGACGATTTTACGAATCGACTTTCTTCAGGAGCGACTTATGGCAAAAGGATTTAACCGACCGGCGGGTGGGAAGATGGGTGGTGGAGGGGGTGGAATGATGGACCAGCTGCGCAAGATGCAGGAGCAGATGGCCCGCATCCAGGAGCAGCTGGCCGAGGAAACCGTCACGGCAACGGTCGGCGGTGGGGCGGTCAAAGTCACCATGACCGGCGATCAGAACTGCCGGGGGGTGGAGATCGACCCGGAGCTGCTCAAGGATGCCGACGCGGAGATGCTCCAGGACCTGATCCTCAGCGCAGTCAACCTGGCCCTCGATCAGTCGCGCAAACTGGCCGAAGAGCGCATGGGCCCCGTAGCAGGCGGCCTGGGCGGGCTGGGTTTCTAAACCCGGAGGGATATGGCTGAGCTTCCTGAACCGGTACAAAACCTGGTAAATGCATTCGCGCGCCTGCCCGGGATTGGCCCCAAAACGGCCTCCCGGCTGACCTTCTACCTCCTGCGCGCTTCGGAAGATGTTTCACGCCAGCTGGCGGATGCGCTGGTTATACTCAAGAATGGGACAAGCCTGTGCAAGGTGTGCTTCAACATCACACTGGCCAACCAGGAGCAGTGTGAGATCTGCGCCAACCCGCGCCGCGACGAAAGCCTCTTGTGCGTCGTCGAAGAGCCGCTGGATGTGCTCGCGCTGGAGCGTACGGGGGTATTCGAGGGGCGCTACGCTGTGCTGCATGGGGTTATGTCGCCCATCGAAGGCATCGGCCCCGACGACTTGAAGATCCGGCCGCTGCTCGAACGGGTGCGTTCCGGCAGCGTGCGCGAGGTGATCCTGGCGACCAACCCGAGCATGGAGGGCGACGCCACCGCGCTGTATCTGCGCCAGCAGATCCTGCCCATGGGGGTCAAGGTCACCCGCCTGGCGCGTGGCCTGCCGGTGGGCGGCGATCTGGAATACGCCGATCAAAATACACTGATGCGCGCGCTGTCTGGAAGGCAGGATATGGGATAAAAGGACGGGACCCAGAAGGGATCCCGAAAATGAATCCACAAAGAAACACAAAGCTACACAAAAATTTTATGGAGAGAACCGCCGGAAGGCGGTTTTTTCTGCGCAAGCTTTGCCGAACTCCAGAGGAGCTTTTTAGCCGGTGCAGCCCGGCTTCGCAAGAATAGCGGGGGGATTTATTCCCCCGCGGCGCTTACAGGCACAAAAATCCGCCCACCCCCGCCAATCGCGAGGATGCTTTGCCAGACGGCGTGGGGCAGGTTTTTTGGTCGGTGGACCCAGGCGTCTGCATGTTCACACCTCGGTCGTGCCCCTACCTTGATTGGCAAGACACCTTCTCCACCGTCCGGGCAGGTTTTTTTCGGTTCAATAAATAACTTGGTTGCACACAACACCTTCGGCTACCCCTACCCTGCCCGGTGAGGCGATTTTACGCGATAGAACTCACAATCTCCCCCAAACTGTTCAATAAATCGCAAATTGCCTCTTACGGTTGGTAGGCCAGCACCTGGCATGTGGCGGCATCCGTCACGTAGATCACCCCATCCGGGCTGACGGCGATCCCAGTCGGCCTGGATAAGGATTCGATCTGGCCGGTCACTTTACCGTCCCGGTTGAGGAACAGCGCGCGGCCGGAGAGTGGATCGGTGACGTAGAGGGTCCCATCCGGGCCTACGTCCAGATGCTGGGCTTCCACGGTGTCCACCGGGGTGACTGCGGCCCATTTCTCGGGCAGCTTGCCCGGTTCGGCGCGCCAGATCTGCCCGCTGGCGGCTTCTACCACATAAACCGTACCATCCGGAGCCACCGCAGCGTCAACCGGCTGACCGGCACCAAGACCGCTGTTCTGCACGTTCCATTCACTCCCCTTGCCGGCCGGCTGCCCATCCGCGGTAAGCCGCAGCACGCGCTGCTGGCCGGTATCCGCCAGGTACAGGTTCCCCTGGGCATCCATCCCCATCCCACGCGGGTGGTAGGCGCCCAGGCCGGCGCCCAGCATACCCTGATATTCCCCATCCAAAGAGAAACGCTGGAAAACGACCGGCGAACCAGAGTCGAGCACCACCAGGCCGCCCCGCGGGTCCAGCGCGACTTCGGCTGGGTCGCGGAACAGGCCATCTCCATCGCCTTCGCGGCCGAATACGGCCAGGACCCTGCCGCGCGAGTCCAACTTGACGATGCGGAAGTTGCCCGCATCGGCCACGTAAATATTTCCCTGGGCGTCCACCGCCAGGCCGCGTGGTGATTGGAAGCTGCCCCGGCCCGACCCGCATGAGCCTACCCGCCAGAGCTGATTCGCCGCTGGCCCTGCCGGGAGCAGCGGAGCCAGGTTGGTTACCACCTGCCTGACCGGTGGCGGAGGCGCTCCAGCCGCAGCCAGGGCCGGATCGAGCAGATTCGGGTCACCCACGGGCGGGTAGAGAACGGTCTGGGGGATGATTTCTCCGCTGTGGCCGGGCGGCGCCCAATACAGGCGGATATAGGTTGCCCCACTGTGATCGGAAAAACGTACGCGGATGGAATGCCGGCCCTGGCTCAACGTCAGAAAATTCTCCTGGTACAGGCGGGGCTTCTGCCCGTCGATCACCAGCTGGTCGTCGATCCACAAAGTCGATTCATCAGCAGCCTCCAACCCAAACGCATAGCTGCCTTCCTGGTCGATCTGGAGCTGTCCCACCCATTCCACCGTATAGGGGCGCGGCAGGGGCGTGGTGTGATAATAAGCGTACACCCACGGATCGATCTTTATCTGTTCTGCCGGCGCCTGCCAATCGCCGTTTGGATAGTAGCGGCCCAACAATCCCTGGTTGGTGATGGGAGAAGCATACAGCGCCCAGGCCGGAACGGAATTGACCTCACCGCCCGGCGGCTGCCAGGTGAATTCCAGGGGCGCATCCCCGCCAGCAGCCCGCATACGCAGGTCGTGCGTCCCGCGCGCCAGGGAGATTTCCGCTGAAAGCTGGCCTTCTCCTTCGAATACCGGCACACCGTCGATCCACAGCCCGGCCTGCGCAGGGGCCTGGAGAGACAGGCGGTAGACGCCAAACTGGGGAGCGTACAGCACGCCCTGCCATTCCGCGCCAAACGGCAGTGGGATGGGCAGCTCGCTCTGCCAGTCCTGCCCGGGATCGGGTTCCTGTCGTTCCAGCAGCGGTTGGGCGTCCCAAACGCCGCCCGGGTAATAACGAGCGGTCAGGCCCTGTACTGAGGCAATATCGGCAGGTGTAAGGGTCACCGTGTAGGCGATCACCGGGGCGGATCCCGGACCCCTGAACTCCTGGATCTCCGCGTTGGGATAATAGCGCCTGACCTGGTCGAGCAGCGAACGGCGGTCCGCATCCAGGATCAGGATCGCTTTACGGTCGCCCCGGAAGGGGATCGGCAGGCTGTCATAAGTCTCCAGACTGAATGCCTGGGTGACATTTGGAGCCAGAAAACGCACCGTGGGCGCATTATTGTAGAAGGTGCTGATGTAATAGTCATCCTGCGGGCCGTTTTGCGCCATTACCCGCCCGGCAATCGTCTCCGGAGTAGAAAAAGCTGCCCAGGTATCGTATGCGTTCGCCTGGCGGTTGAAGTAGGTATGGTAGTTGTACCACCCGAGCGGCAGCAGCAGGGCGGCCAGAGGGACGAGCACCCAGGCCCGGCGCTCCAGACGCCTGACCGTACGATCCCACAGGTTCCATAACCCGCACAGCGGGACGACCGCCAGGAGATAAGCCGCCGGCAGGCTGCCAATGGCCCGGTAAGATTGGGGAGCTTCGAAATCCAGCGAAAAGATCCCCGGCGCCAGCATGGCAATCAGCCAGAAAGGCAAGAACAGCGCCACCGGCTTGCGGAAACGCCACAGGCAGACGGCCAGACCCAACACCATCAAGGCGGCCGAGACGGGATCGAGCATCGGTTCGCCGACCAGGTTGTGGCGGCCGTTGTGGTCGCCCTGGTAATTGAACATGAGCAGGTGCTGGGCGGTCGTCCGCGCGGCGACTTGCATGCCCTCGGCAAAACTGCGCTCGGCAAAAATGGAGGTGGTGCGCATGCGTGCGAAAAAGGCATCCGGGTCGCGCAGGGCAAACTGGGTCACCGGGATGGTGGAGATCACCCCGGCCAGCGCCAGCACCAGCAGCCCGCGCCACGAGCGGCGCAGCAGCCCGCGTTCCACGGCAAACTGGTAAACCAGGAACAGCCCCAGCACCAGGGGGAAGAGGCGGAAGGAAAAATAGAAACACAGCCCAAAACCCATGGCCAACCCGGCCCAGGCATAATCGCTCAACCGCTGGCGCCTGAGACCGCGCAGCAAGAAACCCACCGCTAACAGCTCGAAGAGCGGCATGGCGACGCCGTGCATCCCGATGCGGCTCCAGTTGATATCCCAGCGGGATACCGCCAGCAGGAAAGCCAGCAGCAGGGCCGTGCGCCGGTCGAAGATTTCGCGCCCGGCCAGGTAGGCCGCCCCGATGGTAGCAACTCCAAAAACCACGCTCACGGCGCGTACGGACAGGGTAGAGACCCCCAGCAGCTTGAAGGATAGGGCGATCAGGTAGATCAGGTGAGCGGGGAGCTGGGTCGATTCGACATAAACCGGCCGGTAGGCCGGGTCCTGGAGCATACGCAGGGCATTCAACCCGTAATCTGCCTCATCGAACCAGGTGCCAAAAGGGACCTGGTCGAAACGGTACAGCCGAAGGAAGATACCCAGGGCAAAGATGCCCGCCAGGACGGCCCATTCCCAGCGCGCCCCCAGTCCAAATCCCCCGGCGTTGGATTGTCCAGGCTGACTGCCGGTCTCTTCCCCGGTAGGGGGTGCTTCGAGAAGCCGGACCGCCGCGCCAAACAGCAGCAGGCTCCCCAGGTGGAGCAGCCAGGCCAGTCCGGATGACTGCCCGGTCCAGAAGAGCGCCAGACCCACCAGGGCGGCAAGCACAGCGGCTCCCCCAGCCGCCCAACCCCAGCGGCTGCGCCGAAAACCGGCGGTCTCATGGCTCCAGCTCTCCACCGCGCGGACCAGCTCCTGCCCGGCCAGCGCAAAAACGATCAGAGCCAGCGCCACCCCGTAGAATACCAGCGCCAGGGTTTCCTTCTGGTTGACCAACAGGAGCTGAGCCGCCAGGCCGGTCAGCAGCGCGGCCGCACCGGACAGAAGACGGGATATTGGGCGGGATAAGGGCTTCATCAGGTAGTTCAAGCGGATCTCGATTATTCGATAGGTTCGGGCATGACCCGATAGGTATAAAAATTTAAACGCCCGGTCTGGTCGTATGTTTGCGTTTCCAACCCGCCCGGATAGAGCTCCTGGAACTCTCTGAAGCTGTCCAGATACCAGGGCAGCGCCAGCAGTGCGATCCCTTTGCCGTCCGGTTGAAACCGCGGGAGGCCGTCCTGAGGTTTCAAATTCTGCACGTCGGCGCCCTGTGCCACGAAACGGATCGTCCCAAAACCCGCATAGATGACCGGATCCCCCATCAGATAGGCGTGGTACTTTTCGGGTTCTCTGGCGAGTTCTCGCGCGACAGAAATACCCCAATTGGGCGCCTTGCGCGCATAATCGTCAAAATAAATGTAGAAATTGGTGATCAACACCAGACCGGCTGCCCCGGAAAGCGCCAGCGTGGTCAGGATACGCGGGCGGCTGGCAAAATATCCGGCCGCCCGTTCCCAGGCTCTTTGCGCAAAGATCCCGGCGGTCAGAAAGACGGGCGGGGTCGCGATGAGCAGGCGGTTTGCGGAAGGGGAGTCGAGGGTGGCCATGCCTCCCATGATGATCCCCAGGCCCAACCAGGCCAGTAGTGAAAATTCGGGGAAACGCCGCCAGCGCGCCAGCACCAGGCCGAGCCCCAGCCAGAAGGCCATCGCGGTCCAAACGTCCATCCCCGGGATACTCGAGAAATAAAAGCCAGACACATCTCCGGTGTGTACAAAAAGACCCAGGTTGCGTTCGAGCTTCGTCTTGACAAACAACAGCAGGTCTTCAGGGAATTTCGCGCCCGGACCCAGGGTTGACTCAAATCCAGGCTGGTTCAGCGCGCTGACCGTATTCATCCGGGCAAAGATCAGGCCGGGTTGTTTGGTGTAGAACCAGCCCAGCGGGATCAGGACGGCCAGAGCGGCGATGACCAGGGCCAGGACCTGGCGGGCAGAAGCTTTCTTTTCCAGACATAGGAACAACAGCAGCGCGGCCGCCACAAAGGGGATCAGGCGAGCAGCATAATAGGTATACTGGGAGATCCCGATCACCAGGCCGGCCGCGACAAAATGCAAGATCTTCTTTCCAGCCGGCTGGCCGCCGGAGACCACCTGCTGCCGGTCGCGAGTGAGGAGCAGGATGACCAGCACCATACACAGGAACGAGGTGGGGAAGATCGTCCCCAGGCGGCCGTATTGGATCTCCAGGTGGGAGACGGCCAGCAGCCACGCCGCGGTCGCTGCCGCAAACCTGCCCCACTGCAGCCGGCCGATCCAATAGACCAGCGGGATGACGGCCGTCCCAAGCAATACGGAAGTCATGCGCAGGCCAAAGACCGTGTTGCCAAACACAGCCAGGGACCCGGCCTGGAAAAAATTGAACAGATTCGGCAGGCCGTACCAGCCCAGGTCAAAAAGCCGCCATGGATGGTCGCCCTGCAGAACATTCAACGCCAGCAGCCCAAATTCGCCTTCGTCCCCGTGGAAATAAGGGAGGGTCTCCAACCTCCACAAGCGCAGGAACAGAGCCAGGAGCGTGATCAGCCCCGCGATTGCCAGGTCCCGGCGAAGGTCCGCGTCGCGGCGCAAGCGATGAAAGGCGGCGCGCAGAGAAGGGCGGGCGCCATCGTGCCAGGCAGAGGCTGCGACCAGTATCCCCATCGCCGCAATCCACAACCCGGCAGCCAACAGGTTGCGCGATATCTCCTCGTCGGTCCAGGCCGCCAGAAGGCTGATCAAGATGGCCCCAACCGCCGGCAGCATGAATCGCTTCCAGCGCGGATGGAAAGCCGGGGGGGTGGGATGCTGCGGGGTTTCAGTACGTTCGCCTGGAACCAGGCATACCAGCCCAAGCAGCGTGGCTGCCGCCACTCCCAGTCCCCAGCCGGTGCGCACGCCCACGAACGCCGAAAGGAGCGCCAGGCCAAAGACCACACTCCGCCATTGGGAAACCAGAAAAGAAAATCCGCGTTCGCGGATGGATCCTATGCGGCTCATCCTCCCCCCGGTGGAACGCGATACGCGTAATACAAGATCCGGCCGGCGGTATCCCGCTGGCAGATCTCCTGGCCGCCCGGGGTTACGGACTCCATCTCGCGCAGGTCATCCAGGTATCTTTCCAGAACAACGATCACAACCCCACCCCCGTCCGGGTCCAGCCCGGGGAAATCGGATGGACTTTTCAAATTCTGGATATTGGCGCCGTACGCCAGATAGAGGAGCGCGCCGTGGGATGGGTACATGAGCGGCTCGGCCATCAGATAACCGCGGTACTCCTGGCTTTGGTAGGCAAACTCTTTCGCGACGGCCTGGGCCAGGCCGGTAGCCCGAAGAGGGTAATCCCCAAAATAGGTATAGATATTGACGATCAATACCAGGCTGGCCGCCCCGGAGAGCGCAATCCCTCCCCAAAAACGCCGGCGGGGGCTGGTAAAGAAGCGCGCCATACTGATCCAGATCTGGCGGGCAAAAACACCGGCGACCAGAAACAGCGCCGGGACGGCGATCAGCAGGCGCTGTCCGGAAGGTGAATCTAAGGTGGTAATGCCGCCAACCAGCACACCCAGGCCCAGCCAGACCAGTATGGAATATTCGGCAAAACGGCGCAGACGCGTCAGGGCAATTCCCAGCCCCAGCCAGAAAAGCACCAGGGTCAGCGAGTCGAAGGCGGGGATGCCGTAGAAGTAAAAACCGGAGACATCTCCACCTTGCATGAAAAAGCCCAGGTTCCGCTCGAGCTGAATTTTCAACAGGAGCGGCAGGTCTGCGGGGACCTGCGCCTGTGCGCCCAGGGTATGCAGGATCCCTTGACGGCTAAAGACATTGACCGCGTTGATCCGGTTGAAGAACACCGCGCCTTCTCTGATGAAGAAAAACCCCAGCGGGGCAAAGGCAATCAAGGCGGCCAAACCGCAGGCGGCGATCTGTTTGAGGCTGGCTTTGCGCTCGAACCATAAAAAAACCAGCAGGGCGGCGGCGATGATGGGGATCAGCCGCGAGGCATAATACAGGTTTTGCGAAAAACCCACCACCAGCCCGGCGGCCGCGAAGTAGAGGATCTTTCCCCCGGTCAGCCGGCTGCCCTCTCCCAGGGCGCTTTGCTGGCGGGCTTTTGCCATCAGCAGCATAAACAAGACCATCATGAGCACCGTCTGCATAAAGATCGTGCCCATGCGGCTGTACTGGATATGCAGGTGAGAGACGGTCATCAGCCAGGCAGCCGTCGCACCGGCAAAGCGGCCCCAATAGATCCGCCCCAGCCAGTAGACCAGAAGGATACTGGCCACCCCGGCCAACACCGAGACCATGCGCAGTCCGATGATATCCCTGCCAAACACGGTCATGGACGCAGCCTGTATGAAATGGAACAGGTCCGGCAGCCCACCCCAGGTGCTGCCAAAGAGCGGAATGGGATCTCCAGCCCCCAGCACGCGGAAGACCACCAGCCCCATCTCTCCTTCATCCCCATGCATATAAGGGAGATTCTTAAGATCGACCCAGCGCAGCAGAAATGCGGTGAGGGTAATCAGGCCGATTACCCCCAACTCGTTTCGAATGGCGCGCCGGTTCGAACCGGCCAGCCTCGCCCGCCAATTGCGCCAGAAGTCCAGGCGCGCCTGATCGTGCAGTACGGCCGCCCATACAACCATTGCCATCGACGCCAACCACAACCCGGCTGTGATCCAGTTGAACGCCGCCGAATTTCCGGCCAGCGAGGCCAGGAAAGAAGCTGCCAGCGCGGCCGCGCCAATTCCATGGGCGCTGCCCGCACGCATCCAGGCCGGTAGAGGTGGAAGCGGGAGAGGATTCTCACCTCCGCGAAAGGCCAGCCCGGCAAGGAGCATCGCGGCGGCCAACCCAATGACATAGCTTCCCATTACCCCCACAACGGCAAAGGCCCCCGCTAAAACCAGAAACAGTATACGCAATGGAGCTTTCATGGCTGCCGACCCTCCGCGGGCGATCCTACCGCATCTCATCCTGGCCTGGATTTCAACCCATCAGGGGATCACGTGATAGATGGTCACTCCCTGGTCAGTCCCATCCGTGAAACTAACCTCTAAACTGCCGGTATCGACCATCCCGGTAAACTTGGCCAGTCCTTCTGCGGCATAATACCCGTGTTCCAATCCCCCCACGATCACGTAGGCCACCCGGTAGCGTTTGAGAAAACGCAGGGCAGCATCCATATCGGTGGTATTGTAAAAACCGTTGACTTCCTCGATCCGCCGTTCGACCAGCGCACCGTCCAGGATAGAATTGTGCTGGCGGACGTGCCAGTTCCACCCGGCCACATTCGGCAGCCCGGTGTAGATGGAATAGCGGGCTCCCCAACGGTACTCCGGAGCATTCCCTTCGACGATGACCGGAGTACCCTTGACCTGGTCCTGCATGAAGCGGATCCCAGCATAATCGCTGGAGAGATCCAACAGGCGGCCCTCGTCATCGTAGATCGCCGGGATGTTTTCTTGCGTATCCCCCAGCATATAGGCCATCCCGTCCAGCCCGTGGGGCGGGTTTTCGATCCCCGGCCAGCGATCTGCCACCCGCCTTGGGATGGCAGTCAGGGGGTAGGCCGCGGCGGAGAGCACCAACAAGACGAGCGCCGTGCCCCAGGCGAAACGGATCCAGCGGCGCCACCCAGCGATGGTGGACAGCAGCCCGACCAATCCGGCAGCGGCCGCCACACTAAAGAAAGCCCAGGCCTGGAGATAGTAGCGGAAGACCATATTACTGCGGCCTACATCGCCTTTTAGCACCAGAACCTCGACCAGCAAGGTCACACCCACCCCGGCTGCGGCCAGAGCCAGGACAACCTGTTTCTGCAGCGGCTGGCCGCGGCGCAAGAGCAGCACGGCGATCCAGGCCAACAGCGGCAGGCCAAAGGCCAGCACCTGGTAATCGGAAGCCCACAGGACCAGCAGCACAGCGATGGCAGCCAGGATGGCAATGGGGATCCAGCCGCGCATGCCTGCCAGCAGATACATGGCCGGGCGGGAGCGCCAGACCAGCAGCCGTCCGCGCAGCCAGGGCAGGCTTTCGAACAGCAGATAGCTCACCAGGCAGAAGAGGAACAGGCCGTGGACGGTCAGGTAATCTCCCAGGGGCGTGCGCGCGCCCTTCCATAACTCGAAGGAGGTATATTCGGTGCCAAACCAACGCGAGAACGGCGCGTAGAAAACAATCGACAAGCCAACCAGCAATCCGATCTGCCCCACCACCCTCAAAACCAGCGACCGGGTAAGCTTTGGCCGGGCGCGCCATTCCGACCAGGCAATCGCCAGGACAGCCAGCCCAACCAGGGTTGGAAAATCCCAGGTGTGAGCCGGGCGGGTAAAGCCAAACACAATCCCCGCCGCAAACCACACTGCGATGCGTTCCGGCCACCTGCGCGGCATACCACGCCGGAATAGAAACGCCAGAATCCAGGCCAGCCCGGCAAACAGGGCCGGCATGGACAGCAGGTGGGGGTGCATGTCCGCGTACAGGAAGGTAAACAGCGGGAACTCAGCGATCGGCGTGTCCGGCCCGTCGTGGAGGATGGGGCGGGATGGGCTGAAAAACCAGCGGGCGTTATCGCCAGGCAGTTTCTCGGACCCAGACAGGACCTTCAGCCCACCCGCCACGGCAGCCCCCGCTCGGTCCAGGAAAGAATTCAATTCGAGCCCGGATGGGGCTCCGATCTCGGGCAGATACTGATAGAGCTGGCGCACCTGGTAAAGGTTTCCCAAGAGAAGCATCAGGGCAACGGCCACACCGCCGGCAGCCATCGCCAGGCGGGCTGTCTCGATGCCGCGACGCCTGCTCAGCGGGGTGACCAGCGCGCTGGCGCCGTTAGATCCGTCGGGGGGCAGCTCATCTTCGGAAGATGAGATGGCCTGTTTGGGACCGCTCACCAGATTGTAAACCACACTGAAGATCCCGGTGCCCGTAAGGGCAAACCAGGCGGGGAGGATCAGGTTAAATGCTGTAGCGGGGACCAGCCCGAGCAGCTTGGTTGGGATGGCAGCCACAACATAGCCGTAATAGTAATAATTGATATAGTTGCCGGAAAACCAGGGGTGCGCGGGGGGGAAGTAGACCGCTTTGACCACGGCGTTGAAGAAGGCAAAGTCCATTGGCCTTTCGCCGCCCATCCACGGGTGCCACAGATCCGGGTTCGCCAGGCGGATGGTCAGGTCGAACAGGAACAGGCCCAGGAACAGCCCTTCGATCCCCGCCAGGTAGCGCCAGCGCTCGCGCACAAAAGCGGTCAAGGCAGCCCGGCGGCGCCAGGCCAGGCCCAGGCTGACCAGGGCCAGGCCCACCACGCACAAGGCTACCACCGCGCGGGTAAACGGCAGCAGTTTGTAGCTGCCCAAAATCCAGGCCAGCCAGGCAACGACCAGCAGACCGATCAGGCGCGCCAGTGGGTAGCCCCGGTCGGAGAGTCCGCGCAGTGCCATAAACGTCAATGGGAAAGCCAGCCCGCCCAGCACCCACAACAGCAGATACCAGGACGCGGCCGCTACAAATGGGCTGCGGTTGACCAGTGTATTGACGTTGAACATTTCCGACCAGGTCCCGCCCGCGGTCTGGGCAGCCAACCGGTCGGCAGGCAGGCGCAGCCCGGTGGGCATGCGCGTGAAGAGCATGGGCGATTGTTCCAGCACCTGGCTGATGTCGACGTTATCCAGCACGGCCCGTACGATGCTGCGGTTGTAACCGGCCGATTTCTGGAAGATCAACACTTTGGGATGGTCGTAGACCGTAAAGGATTCATCCGCAAACTGGTCGTTGAACTGCAGCGGCCCCAGGTTGGGATAGCTGGTAAAGGTGGCCACCAGGTCGAAGCCCAGCGGGCTGTGGAACCCCGGTTCGAGCCGGTAGGCAGCCGCCTCCAGCGTATCGCCCTGGCAGCCCGCGCAGTCAAACAGGGCCTGGTAATACGCCAGGGTCAGCGGGTAGCGCAGCGGCAGGCGCGGCATGGCATCGAAGGCGCGGTTCGATGGGATCACCAGGGTCTGGATGCGGTCCAGGATCTCTACAATCCGCTCGCGCTTGTACTCGCTGTCCGGCTCGTAGAGCTCCAGGACAAAGGGGTTATAGATCCCGCCCAGCGCGTCGTACCCATCCACCCCGAGGGGCAGGCCATCATCCCAGGAGGTCTCGAGGGCTATCGGCTCTCCATACAGCTTGAGCGGACCCCCGCTTTGAACCTGGTAGATCAGGAAATAGGTTTCCCCACCCCGGAGCTCGACCGGAGAGATGGGCAGGTCCTCGATCGAGACCTGATCCGGGCTGGTAAATTCGTGCGACCAGGTAACGCTGGCCAGCGGTTCCTCGCCGTTATCCTGGCGCGCCAGGGTGATCTGAAGGGTGGCCGATGATGGCTGGAAGACCTGCTGGAACTGTTCGATCGCCAGGCGGTTGATCCGCATGGGTTGGCCGGGAATAAACTCGAAAGAACCCTGGACGGCGCCAGGTTCCTGCCCGGCCAGGCTCCAGGCAAGCGGGAGACTGGGCTCTTCAATGTTTTCGCTGCGCAGCAGGATGCCTTCCAGGCTCACGATCCCGCTGTTCTTCAGATCGTAATGCACGTAATAGGTGCGCCCGGCCTCCAGTTCGACGTCCTCGAAGGTCAGCTCCTGCCTGTCCGTATTATCACCTGCCAGGAGCAGCAGCCGGCCCTCGGCTATTTGATCGTCTCCGTTGGGTTCCCGGGTCAGGCGGATGCGCAGATCGGTGCCTACCAGGCGGACGCGGTCGGAGCTCAGCGACTGAGCCGTCCCGTTTTTCACCACGCGGATTGGGCTGGACATGCTCCGGTCCACAGCCAGGGTTTCGTTATGGTTGATATGGCCGGGGTAAGAACGAAGGTCCTCGCCGGTTTGCACGCTCAGGTTGATCGGGCCGGGCAGGTTTGCCAGCATCCAGCGCGAAGCGGTCACGCGTGAGTGCGGTCGAGTGTAGATCCGCGTAAAGGCAAACGCCCACCCGTAGGCGCCCGCCACCACCCCTACCAGGGCCAGCAGCGACAGCGCGCCGGGGAGCATGGCCCGGTTCCAGGGCTGGCCGGCGCGGCTGCGCAGGCGACCCCAGAAGGCCGCCCGGCTTTCTCGCGTGCTGTCGTACACTTCGATCAACGCCCAGGCTGCCAGCAGGATCAGCAGCGGGTAGATGGGCATGAAGTACCGCATATAGCGCCAGAACTGGATATTCTGCCAGATGAAATACCCGCCTACCCAAACAAAGGGCAGCAGGTGGCGGCGCCAGTCGCCCCGCCAGATGCGCCAGGCGGCCCACAGCCAGGCCAGCCAGGCTGCCGCTCCCAGTGGGACACCCATGCCCCAGCGGATCATATTATCCAGGGCATACGTGACGGACCGGCCGGCCCAATGATGGTTGGGCGGCCACTCGGACTTCCCTGCCACCTGGTCGGCCACCTCGCGGATGACCGCCAACCAGCGTTCGTTGAATTTAAGACCCAGCAGTCCGGGTCCGGCAAAGGCGTAGGGTTGGAAAATGCGGAAGGCCAGGACCGTCACCAGGCCGGCCAGCAGCCACCCCTGGATCAGAATGCGCACGGCAGCACGGCGCTCTCCGCGCCATCTCCAGATCGTCACCAGGTGGGCCAGACCAGCCAGGACCACCAGCCCGAAGATGGGGGCAGTGTTGATCTTGCAAGCCATCGCCAGCCCGACGACCAGCCCAAACAGTCCAAAATAGACCAGGCTGCGCCTTTCCAGCTTCTGGTCCGGGTCCAGGATGGGCACCGCCTGGACGGCAAACCAGAAGGCGGCTACCACGAAAATCGTCGAAAAAGAATCGACCGCGTAGTAATGTGAGAGCTGGATGGGCAGGACCGCCGCGGAAGCCAGCGCCGCCGCCAGCAGGCCAACCCGCCGGTTGTAATAGCGCGAGCCAACCAGGTAGAGAAACAGCACGGCGGCCAGGTCGAAAAGGCCCGATAAGGCGCGCCCAAGCAGGACCACCTTATCGTACTCGGTCTGTTGGAGCCACTCGGCCACGTAGCGGGTGATAAACAGCGGCAGCATACCATAGGTATACGAGCCAAAGCGCAGGGGGTTGAGCGTGGAGGCGTCGGTGTTGAAGAATTCCGCCAGGTCGCCAACCGGGTGGATGCCTTCGGAGACCATGGTAATAAAACGCTCGTCGGGATGCTGGTGGGTATTGCTGTCCCAGTTGAGACCCAGGAAGCGGAAATAGGCGCCGCCCAGCAGGATCAGCACCAGCACCAGGCTGGTGACCCAGGAGAAGGGCTGCGCCGGTTTACGCGCCGCGGCAGGCCGGGTTTCGAGTGGTTCGGCGCGCGTGATAGGCGCCGGGACCGCGCTGTAGAGTTCAGCAGAAGTTGGGGAGGAGGGTGGTTCGGGGGAATTGGCAGTTTCTGCCGGGGGTGACGCGCTGGGGATCAGCGCGGCGAGCTGCGCCAGGGTTGCGGCATCTACCCCCCAAAGTTTTTGAAGGTCTTCGACCGATCGGAAAGGTCGCACCGACACAATCCGCTTTGCGAGACGCGGATGGATCTTGAGCCGGCGGACCAGGGTCTCCTCATCGGCAGTGTTCAGATCGATCACGAGTGGTTTTTGGGCGGCCATAGGAACCGCTTAACATTCTACCATGCGTGCTATCCACGCGCAACGCGGGCGAGGCCAGTATTAGCTTACAGTTAGTTATCAGTTAGGATATAAATGGTCAAATTGATGGTGTTTTGCAAAAAGGGGATCTATTTTGAAAAAGCCACCGGATATGTTATAAAAGGAACGTACGAATTTCTTGGTATTTATCCGAAAATTGTTATGGGGGTGTTTGTGCGTGCGGGTGCCTCGCACATACATCCCAGAAAAATATTTTTCCAATCGGAGTTTACAGGAGGGTAAAGGATGAATTCCAAACCGACTCGCAACCTGGCTTTGGAGCTGGTGCGTGTCACCGAAGCGGCCGCGCTCTCTGCTGGCCGCTTTATGGGGCGCGGAGATAAAATCGCGGCCGACAAAGCTGCGGTGGACGCCATGCGCCTGGTCATGAATACCATCCAGATGGACGGGGTGATCGTCATCGGCGAGGGAGAGAAAGACGAAGCCCCAATGTTGTACAACGGCGAGCGCCTGGGCACCGGCGAGCCTCCCCAGGTAGACATTGCCGTGGATCCGATCGATGGGACGCGGCCCCTGGCACACGGGTTGTGGAACTCCATCGCCACTGTAGCCATCGCCCCCCGGGGGAGCATGTTCAACCCCGGGCCTTATATGTACATGAACAAGATCGCCGTTGGACCCGAGGCAAAAGATGTGATCGACATCGAAGCCTCGATCTGTGACAATCTACAAATGATTGCCCAGGCCAAGGGCGAAAATGTCAAAGACCTGACAGTAGTGATCCTCGACCGCCCGCGTCACGAATCGCTGATCGGTGAAGTGCGCCAGGCCGGCGCTCGCATCCGGCTCATCCCAGACGGCGACGTGGCCGGAGCGTTGATGACCGCCTGGCCAAACTCCGGCATCGATGTGCTGCTGGGGATCGGCGGCACCCCAGAAGGCGTGCTGGCAGCGTGTGCCCTGCGCGCCATGGGGGGGAATATCCAGGGGAAGTTGTACGCGCGCAACGATGACGAGCGGAAGCGCGGCGCAGAGATGGGCTACGATTTTGAAAAGGTCCTGACCATGGATGACCTGGTAGATTCGGAGGACGTATTTTTCGCGGCGACCGGGATCACCAACGGCGAGCTGCTGCGCGGGGTGGATTATTACGCCCACGGAGCGCGCACCGACAGCCTGGTGATGCGCGGCCTGACCGGCACCGTCCGCCAGATCATCGCTCGCCACCGCCTGGAGAAGCTGGATTTGATCAGTCCGATAAAGTATTAGAGGAGCGCCAATTCGGGAAGAGTGAATAGTGAAGTGAATAGTGATTCGTGATTAGGGATCAGGCAACAGGGGAGAGGAATAGCCGGAATACCTTAACTTAATAATGACCGGGCAGCGGTCATTATTTCCCCGCTGCCCGGTCACCTGATTACCTGGTTGCCTCGTTGCCTGATCCCCTTCTTACTCTATCGCGTACACCACGTTCACATCGGCGGTGACAGAGATCTGGCCGGAAACGATCGGCACCTGAGAAGCCTCGGGGGCGCCAAGACCGCCGCCTCTGCCAAACGAGTCGTACAGGGGAATCGGGCCGGTGTTGGTATAGATGTTGATGCTCTGGATCTCGCCCAGGTCAACCCCGGCTGCCGTGGCGGTTTCCTCTGCCAGCGTGCGGGCATTATCAAGCGCCTGCTTGCGGGCATCGCTCAGGGCCTTGGTCTTATCGGCCACGTCGAACTGGATCCCGTTGATGCTGTTGGCTCCGGACGAAACCACGGTTTCGAGCAGGGTGCCCAGGTTGTTTAGATTGCGGACGGTCACGTAGACGGTATTGTCGACCACGTATTTGGTCTCCAACACCTCACCGTTGGGGCCGTACTGCTGCGAGGGGTAGATATTGAAGTTGCTGGTTTGCAGATCCCGGTCGGCAACCCCGGCTGCTTTCAGGGCATCGATCACTTTCTGGACCTGGGTGTTATTTTCCTCCAGCGCCTGACCCGCTTCCTCATTCTCGGTATGCACGCCAATGTTGATGTAGGCGATGTCAGGATCCAGCATGACTTTCCCATTACCGGCTACATTGATGGTGCGTGAAGCGGGGGTAGTCTGCTGCTGTTGGGTAGCGGTGGGCTGCTGGGCTGCCAGGCCTACCGGAGCGCCCAAGGAAGCGAAACCCGGGGTGCAGGCGGCCAGGATGCCGATCAGCAGGACGCTGATTACCACTAAAGCAAGTTTATTACACATGGTGTTCTCCTCCATAAGATAGATGGTTAGTATTTAATTTCGTACCACTCACTCATTTAGACGCTCGACCCGGCTAAAAGTTCCCTGTTCATGATAAACTAAAATGTCTCACGCAGAGGCGCAGAGACGCAAAGTAAAGACGCAAAATATTGCGTCTCTGCGTTCTCTGCGTCCCCCACTTCCCACTGCTCTCTTGTCTTTCGACTCCAATCCCTGTACAATTTCAAAAACAAATGTTCGCAATTCCTGAAAGGGTAGGAATGCCGATCGATTTCCAGGATATTCACCAGCAGGTCCGGCGTTGGGGCGAGCAGGCTCCCGCCCACGAACAGCAGCTGCGGCGCACCCGCGAGCAGGCTTCCCACCAGCTGGATGCCATGGCAGACCAGCTCGAAGCGCTGCGTGCGCGTGTCGAGCGGGCGGCTGCGCACAACCCGGGGCTGCGCTGCGCGGTTCCGGCGGACGAACCGCTCAACGAACGTTTCGCGCTCCCCGGGCTGCCCGACCAGGTGGCCGTTCTGGCGGCGGATGGTTCGCAGATCAACCCCGACCGCCACGCGGCGGTGGAATTCTGTGTGATCAACGTGGGATCCTTCGAAATGCGCTCGGATCCCGCATTTGCCCCGCGCGAGCGGATCCGCAGCCAGCTGCTGGACAACGTGGAGCTGTATACGGCCAACGGGCTGATCACCGAAGAGATCGTGGCCCTGCGCCGCGACCTGGAAGAGCGCCGCTTTCTGGCCACCCTGGCCAAAGAGGCGGATGCCCCGGTGATCGGCCTGACCGACGGCCCGCTCGAGCTGTTTCGCGAGCGCGAATCCAGGGAGACGGTCGAATTCCGCGTGCTGTTCCAGCTTTATCTGGAGATCCTGGGCGAGCTGGCGGGTCTGGGGGTGAGCACCGCGGGCTACGTAGATAAACCGCGCGGCGACCTGGTGGTGCGCCTGTTGGAGCTGTCCTTGCTCAAGGAAGGAGAGCTCAATAAGGCCGGGAAAGAGCGCCCGTTAGCCGGGGTTACCGACGCCGACCTGTTCCGCGAGCGGCTTGAGCCGGGCCAGCGTTCGGCGGTCTTTGCCATCCAATCCAGCTCGGCGCAGCACTTCCAGGGGGAGCTGTCGCTGCATTTCTTCTATCTAAATGTCGGCCGGCCCGAGCACCCCTGGATCACGCGCACCGAGATCCCCGCCTGGGTGGCGCACGATCCTGCCCGGCTCGACCCGCTACAAGCTGTGCTGGTCAGCCAGTGCCGGATGCTGGGCACGCGCCCCTACCCCTACGTTCTCCACCGCGCGCACGAGGTGGCCGTGGTCAGCCTGGCCGAGAAAGACCAGTTGGAGCAGATGATCATCGCCGAGATGTACCGGCGGGGGATCCCCGTCGGAGAAAAATCTTACAAACAGAGCCACAAAGAACTTGCCGGCAGAACGAGGTACCCACGATGACAATTTACGCGATCGGACGTTTGCTGCGCGCCAGCACCACTGGGTGTGTGGTGGGCTGCCGCGTCTCCCAACTGGATGCGCCTTCATTTGGCTGCCTGGTGCGCATCCCGATCGAGGACAACTACCAGGTGTTTGGCCTGATCCACGATATCCATATCGACGACGACGGGCTGGTGCGCCAGCTGGTGACCGCGGACGGAATCGATGACGCGATCATCCAGGACAACCGCTTGAACCGCAACGTCCCGGTGGAGATCGGCGTGCTGATGGTTGGCTATCAACTGGATGGGGAGGTGTACCACCTGCTCCCGCCGCGCCCGCCGCTCAGCCTGGACGCTATCTTCCTGTGCGAGGACGAGGAGCTGGCGCGCTTTACCGGCGCCGGCCGCTTTGGCTACTTCCGCCATATCCTGCGCGCCAAAGATGTCCCGGTAGGCGAGCTGCTGGCCGCCCACCTGCAGAATGGATCGTCTGCCCACCACACGCTCGGCCGGCCAGAATGGGTCTCCGAAGCCACCCGCGAGCTCATCACCCTCCTGCGCGACGACTACCCCACCCTGATGACCGTCCTGGGCGCGTTGGGGGATGCAAGGGGGTTGTATGAGCCTGCCAATGGGAAGGTAAGGGTATGAATTTAGAATGTAGATTTTAGGAGGCAAATCTGGTAAAAGAAGAGCTACTCAGGCCTCTTCTGCAAGAGGCAAACGAATTAGTGGCTATCCTAACTGCTTCCATCAAGACAGCTCGAAGCCACATAACCAAGAAATGAGTCATATTGTGATGGAAGATAATTCTAAAATCTACAATCGACAAGCTACAATTAGCACTCCGCAATATATCGGCTATATCGTCGGGGGCGGGTTGAAAGAAAACCTGCGCGTGCGGCTTACTTTGCCTGCCCAGGAGATCCAGGAGGGCGGCTTTGTCGTCGTCGAGAGCGGCGACTGGCTGTTCTACGGGCTGGTGGTTGACCTGCAGCTCGGGGCGACCGATCCGCGCTTTGCCGACGAGCAGAGCGAGATGCGCCTCCCGGCCGAGCTGGCCGGGCTGCTTCACGGCCAGACCCTGTTCACCAACCTGGAAGTGCTGCCCTCGCTGATGCTCGAGCGCGGGCCGGACCCCAGCGACAAGGCGCGCTATACCGTCTGGACGGCCGCGCACCCCAATCCCAACCCCAACCCGCTGCCGGTGAAGACCGTCCCGCCCCACCACGCGCCGGTGCGCCTGGCCGGACCCGGGGACGTGGCCGAGATCTTTGGCCAGCCCGGCAAGGAGGGCAATTTTGTCATCGGCTACACCCGCGAGCAGAACCACCCGGTCTGCATCAACCTGGATAAGTTCATCCAGCGCTCCTCGGGGATTTTTGGGGCGACCGGGACGGGGAAATCCTTCCTGACCCGCATTATTCTTTCCGGCCTGATCCAGTACAACCGCTCCGCCTGCCTGATCTTTGATATGCACAACGAATACGGCTTCGACGACACCTCCTCGGATACCAACCAGCGCGTCCCCGGGTTGAAGAGCAAATTTGCCAGCCGGGTGCGCATCGTGGGCTTGGGCCGGGGCGGGAAGATCCGCGGCCAGGCGCCTGACTTTAACCTGGAGCTGGCCGAGCGGGACATCCAACCCGAGGATATCGAGCTGCTTACCCGCGAGCTCAACCTCAAAGAGACTACCCCGACTACCCTGGAAGCCCTGGTGAGCAGTTTTGGGCGCGAGCGCTGGTTTGCCGAGTTCAAGGCCATGAAGGTCGGTGCGCTGGTGGAAGACGAGAATGGTAAACGCGTCCCTGCGCCCGACAGCGTAGCCTTCTGGGCCAACCAGAGCGGGGTCAACGTGATGGCCGCCGAAGGTCTGCGCTCCAAGCTTAACCGGATCTTCGACCTGCCCTATATCGTCGAGAAGCCCGCCGCCGATTCGTTGGGAGAGGTCATCCGCGCCCTGGAAGGCGGGCAGCACGTGGTGCTTTCGTTTGGCGACCACGACCACGACCTGGATTACCTGCTGGTCACCAACCTGCTCACTCGCCGCATCCGCGAAGCCTGGGTGCAGCGCACCGACGACTTCCGCACCCGGGGCGAAAAAGAGCCGCGTCCGCTGGTGATCGTCGTGGAGGAAGCGCACAAGCTGCTCAACCGCGAGATGGCCTCTCAGACCAGCTTCAGCACCATCGCCCGCGAGCTGCGCAAATATTACGTAACCCTGCTGGTCATCGACCAGCGCCCCTCGCAGATCTACGATGAGGTGATGTCGCAGCTCGGGACGCGCGTTTCGGGCTGGCTGGGGGACGAGGACGATGTGCACGCGGTGCTTTCCGGTCTGGCCGGGCGAGATGCTCTGCGCGGGATGCTGGCGCGCCTGCAGCCCAAGGAAGAGGTTCTTCTACTGGGTTGGGGGGTCCCGATGCCCATCCCGGTCTGTTCGCGCCGCTACGACGAGCGCTTCTGGGAAGACCTGCTCGGCCGCCACCCCGGCCCCCGCTCCGAGTCTGATGTTCTCAAGGAACTGGGGTTTTAAAAAGCTTAACCGCGAAGGCGCGAAGAACGCCAAGATCATTGAGGATAAGGAAGAAAAGAACACCACATTTGCATAATAGGGGAAGACTGGATGGCATGGGATATTGAAGCAATTGCGACAGATATCGTAGATGCAGCGGTCAAGGTTCATCGTGAGTTAGGGCCCGGCCTGCTTGAGCCGGCCTATCAACAGTGCCTGGCCTTTGAGTTAAGAAGTAGACGACATATTATTAATTGTGAAGTAAAACTACCCATCCGTTATGCCGGCCAGGAAATTGATGCGGCCTACCGGATCGATATGATCGTCGATAAAATGGTCATTGTGGAAAACAAGACCGTCGACCAAATTCTCCCGATCCACGAAGCACAATTATTGACCTATCTCAAGCTTTACGGTGCACAAATCGGATTCATTTTGAATTGGAATAACCGGTTAATGAGATCAGGGATCTGCAGGATGGTCAACCAGTATCGAGATGGATCGGGGTTTTCTTAATCCTTATTCATATCTTTGCGCTCTTCGCGTCTTCGCGGTTCTGTCTCTTCCAAATGGAGGGGTATATGCCTTATCAGCGGGTTTGGCCGGTGGCACTGGAGACTCTCCAGTTATTAAACGACCTGTATATGCCCTTCATCGAAGCCGAAGCCAGCCTCCTGGGTATTTCCGCCAATACCTGGGGCCTGGTGCTGGCAGCGCATACCTTCGATCCGGATGTTATTTCCGCCCGGCGTTTGCGGGTACGCAATCCATACACGGCGCCCGAAATATATAACCAGCGCCTGATCCAGCTGGCCGCGGATGGGATCCTGGCGGAGGACGATTTTCCTGGAGAGTATCACCTGACAGAAAGGGGCCGGGAGGGCGTGCGGCGCATCATCGACGCGGCCTATAGGCGCATGGGGATGCTGCAGCCATTTCTATTGGCCGATCTGGAGCGCCTGGCCGAGATGCTGCGCCGGGTGGTGCAGGCCTGCCTGAGCGCCCCCGAGCCGCCCGGAAAATGGGCGATCGGGTACAGCCGGCGCACCGACCCGGGGGAGAGAGCTCAGGTCATGGTGCGCATCGACCAGTACCTC
>Ga0105104_10000959_pt1 | contig 22458 bp, 17 predicted proteins | sample PPLLaktember2015_3_FD_87034 | JGI IMG/M metagenome (GOLD analysis project Ga0105104, IMG submission 87034) | Freshwater sediment microbial communities from Prairie Pothole Lake near Jamestown, North Dakota, USA - PPLs Lake P7 Core (6) Depth... | ecosystem: Environmental > Aquatic > Freshwater >... | reverse complement strand
TCGATTATAGATAAAAAATATTTAAAGGTGCCGTCGTGTGTGCTGGGCAAGCGGTCATCTTTTTTTTTCTTCGTTTTAGGGCTCATGGTTTAAATTATAATGTCCTTCTTTTTTTTTGTCAACATTGTCGTGACTCGGATTCACCGGGTAAGTTATCTTTGATCTCTCACAGGGCTCACGGAGAGGAAAAGATGGAAGTTCAGAGTGGGGTTTTATTATGACGCAGAGCGTCATCCTGCGGCGTCCTTAATGGTCATGGTTCGCCGCTGCCATTATCGATTAAAATTTCCCGGCCGGCAAGACGAAGCGCTTCACTCCGCCAATATAACCTGCGATTCCTCTCACCCCGCTTCAAAAGATTTTTCCAATACAGGTTCTTGATAACAGTATCATTGTACCTCTCCCCTAGCGCCCCAACATCCGCGCCCCCCAGTAACCTCTTTAATTCGTCCTTCCTCCCACTATCATGACCGAAAGGCAAAAATAACCGGCAAATGTTGGGACTCTGCACCACCACTTCGACTAAATCCGGGAGAGTAAAGCCGGGCTTATGACCATACAAAATCACACACTGCTCTAAAACCCCGGGATGCCCGCCGCTCATTTCCAATAATTTACCTACAACCGCATTATCCAACGACACACCCAAACCCCGGACCGAAACGACCCGCTTGCATATTCTCATGGCTTCATCCACCCCTACCTCCGGCCATTCGCAGATTTCAGAATGATTCAAATACGAAAGAACACCGCTGTTGGCTAAGTCGGCCAACTTCTCACCGCCGCTGATCAAAATACGAACCCGCCGGGAAAATTCCTCGTTAATGGTTCGCAATACATCGGCCAACTTTCGCTGCCCCTCCGCACTGCTGTTTTCAAACCCCCGGATCACCAGCAAGAGTTTTTCTTTCGCGGGGAGATTCTTTCTAAACACGGATAAAAACGACACGGCATCGTTAACGGGTTCTATAAACCCGCACTGCTCGCCCAATTGTTTAAAATAATCCGCCATGTCCGATTGAGCACCGAAAAGAGGAACCAGCACGCGGGTGTTTTTCTCCCCGAAACGACTTTCCCCCTGTTCCTGGATGAGGTTTCTCACGCATTCTTGCCAGCGGTCTTCCGGGGAGAGAAGCACCACGGCATTTCGATTGTCGAATAATTGGAACAACTCCCGGACAAAATCGCGTTCATTCTTTACGGGGATAGGAGGATCATCGATGGGCCGGGGGATGGTCACATGGCCTTTTAATTCGATCTGGGGTCCCGGGGGCCGGTCCTGTAAAGCACAAACGAGGCGGTAAAGGGATTCGCTGTACTTTCCGGGGTCGGGGTCTCGGAAATCCACAGACAAAAGAGTTTTGATAAATGCGTGATCCGGGACCTCTTTAGCCGCTACCACGGGGATTACATTGAAATCGTTCCTGGATTGTTTTTCAAAGATCATCTGGTCGTATTCCATGCGGACCCAGCCGGAATCGAAAGAACCGGGAGTTACCACGACAATGCCTTTCCGGGAATCTTTAATGTGGGAGCAGAGGGTTTGGGGCAGGCTGGAGCCTGGGATGAGATCGTATTTATCCAGGCAAACGTGGAAGCCCTGGGTTTCGAGATTAGCGGCCAGGGTTTCGACCCACTCCCTATAATCGCTTTTGTAGCTGATAAATGCATCGTAAGTCATAATTTGCTCCACAACCGTTCAGTCGATGTTTATAATTTCAAATACCGATACTATTATTAATTATACTTCTTCAAAAGTGAAAAAAAAAGTCGATTTTATTTTTATTAATAATTTTCTTGACTGTCCCGAATGCCGCTAAGTTAAGACTAATATTCGAGTTAAATTCAAATTCAGGGGGCTGTAGTCGGTTTCCCCTTCCCCTTTTTCCCTTTTTCCCTTTTTTTTTCGTGTGAAAGGATCCATTATTTATAATTTATAATGATTGGTAAATGCGATTATTTCAATTTCATTTTCTTCGGTATAGATGAATAAAGCACGATACTTTCGATCTATACGGAAAGAATAAATAAACCGGTGTTTCGGTTCTAAAAGTTCAACGTGTAAAGACGGATAGAGTGGATTATTTTCAAAAAGTGCTTTTGCTTTATAGAATTTATCGGTGAGGTTGTGCTTTTTTAAATATTGGATGAGGTCTTCTCTAAGGGGTTTAATTCTTAGCATACACAGAACTTTTTTTTAAACCGTTTTCAAGATCATTTAAAAACCCATCCGAATATCCTTCGGCTTTAAAATCGTCGATAATATTTTTTATTTTGTCTTTTTTGAACTTCTTAAAATAGATAGTCCGTTCGACTATTGCATTTTTAATTCTTTCAAGGTCGTCGTAATCCATTGTTTTAATGGAATTAATAATATTTTCAGTTGAAATATCCACCAACACTTGCATTTTAAAACTCCTTTTGCATCCATGTTATATTATACACAAGTGAATTGAAATTTCAATCCTGGTTCGAAAAGAAACTGAAACTGGGGGCGGTGCTCTACTTTTTTTCCCCACTGCGTGGGGTTTTATTATGACGCAGAGCGTCATGCTTCGGCTTCCTTAATTGTCAGCCGCTGCGGGATAAAAAGATGACAGTCGAGAAAAATCATTAACTGGAAAACCGCAATATGATTTATTATTTATTATTTATTAAGTAGTGCCCGCCGCACGGGTTTTTTTGACAGTATTTTTTTTTAAACCCCAGTTCCTCTTGAATTTTTTTTTTCTTTTCATTACAATCAATTCTTATAGGAGAATTCGAGATGAACAAGGAAACATTATCACCCGGAACACACAGCGGGAAACCAAAAGCCATCTCCCGCCGCAAGTTCCTTAAAGGTTTCGGCTCCGGCGTCGTCGGCACTGCCGTAATGCCCGGGGCCCTGGCTGCCATAGCGGCAAACAACGAAAAAGAAAAAAGCACAGAGGTTTCACCTCCCCACGCAGACAAAGTGATGCTATCCCTGAAAGTCAACGGCAAACGGGTTCGAGCCCTGGTAGAACCGCGAACCACCCTGGCTGAACTCCTGCGGGACCACCTTCACTTAACCGGCACGAAAATCGTCTGCAACCACGGGGAATGCGGCGGATGTACCGTGGTAATGAACGGCAAAGCCGTCTACTCCTGCCATATGCTGGCCCTGGACGCGGAAGGAAAAGAAATACTCACCATCGAAGGCTTAATGAACGGCGAAAAACTCCACCCGCTTCAACAAGCTTTCATAGATAAAGACGGCTTCCAATGCGGTTTCTGTACCCCAGGACAAATCATGGCGGCTTACGCACTACTTTTAGAAAACCGGGAACCATCGGAAGAACAGGTTAAAGAAGCAATGTCCGGTAACATCTGCCGTTGCGGCGCTTACCCGAATATTATCAAATCCGTGATGGAAGGCGCTGCCCATTGGCCGGGCCGATAAGGAGGACACATGCCACCGCGAAAAATCGTAAAAACAAGCTATATGTTGGAAAACGATTGGGTGGAATCCATGGCCGAAGTTTCTACGGAAACGGAAGGACTGTGGAAACCGGATGAAAATTTAAAGATCATTGGAAAACCGGTTTCACGCATCGACGGATACGACAAAGTGAGCGGCACGGCGCAGTATACCTTCGATGTGCAACTACCCAATATGGGGCATGCAAAAATATTGCGGTGCCCCCATCCGCATGCACGGATTAAATCCGTCGATACTTCCGAAGCACTGAAACACCCGGGTGTCCTGGCGATTATTACGCATGAAAATACACCGAAAATCCCGTGGTACGATAATACTTCCTTCATCTTCGATCCCCACCTGCGCTATGTCGGCGACGATGTGGCCTGTGTGGCTGCGGAAACGCTGCAAGCAGCGGAAGAAGCCCTGGAAATGATCCGCGTGGAATACGAAATCCTGCCTTTCGTCGTAGACACGGCGGAAGCAATGAAACCGGAAGCACCGAAACTCTATGACACCGGCAACATCCAGGGAGGCGAACCGAATGTTTACAAACGGGGGGATTATGAAAAAGGACTCAAAGAGGCCGATGTGGTGGTAGAAGATACATTCATCACCCAGGTGGCGGTCCATAATCCCTCTGAAGTGCATTGCAGCGTTGCCAACTGGGACGGCGACGGTTTAACGGTGTGGGACTCCACCCAGGCGGTATTCGGCGTCCGGGATGCGGTTGCAAAAGCCCTCGATATGCCCGCCAGCAAGGTTCGGGTTATCAAAAAATACATGGGCGGGGGTTTCGGGAGTAAACTGGACGCGGGTAAATACACGGTGATGGCTGCCCTCCTGGCCAGGCTAACCGGCAGACCGATTAAATTAGCCTTGAACCGCAAAGAACAAAACCTCGCGGTGGGTAACCGGCCTAATTCGGTTCAAACGATCCAGGTGGGGGTAAAAAAGGACGGCACTATAACCGCCATGACCCTCTCTTCATATGGAACCGTCGGCGCTTACCCCGACGGCGCAGGGTGCCATTGGCCCCTTCGCACATTATATCGCTGCGATAATGTTAAAACCAAGAGCTATTCGGTTTTCACCAATGCGGGGCAGAGCCGCGCCATGAGAGCCCCGGGCCATGTCCAGGGTACGTTCGCCCTGGAATCCATCATGGACGAAGTGGCTGAAAAGATCGGCATGGACCCGCTGGAATTCCGGTTGAAAAATTACGCGGACAAAGACCAGGTGTTTAATTTGCCCTACACCTCCAAACGACTGCGGGAAGCGTATGAAAAAGCGGCTTCCGCCATCGATTGGAACCGGCACAAAGACCGGGGCCGCAGGGACGAGCCTGGGGAAATCAGGTACGGTATCGGCATGGCCACCCAGATATGGTGGGGCGGGGGAGAACCGCCGGCTTATGCGACTTTGAAATTGAACCGCGACGGCAGCGCCCACGTACTCGCAGGAACCCAGGACCTGGGCACGGGTACGTACACTTTCATCGCCATGGTGGCGGCAGAAGTCCTGGAAATCTCCATCGAGAAAATCACGGTCACCATCGGGGATACCGCGGATTGCCCCTACTGCAACCTCAGCGGCGGCAGCCTCACAGCCCCTTCGGTGTCCCCGGCAGTCCACGACGCGGCCCAACTAATGAAATCCAAACTGGTTTCCGCTGCTTCCGCGGCACTGGAAATCCCGGAAACAGACCTGAAATACGAAAAAGGAACGATTTTTTCTATAAAAGACAACTCGAAAAAAATCACCATTACCGAGATTTTCGATAAAATGAACGAGCAGGTATTAATCGCCACCGGCGCACGAAACGCCAATCCCAAAGGCTATGCCATCAATACCTTCGGCGTCCAGGTGGCCGAAGTGGAAGTGGATACGCGAACGGGGAAAGTCAGCGTTATTAGAATCGTGGGAGCCTACGACGTGGGACGAATTTTAAACCCTAAAACTGCAGAAAACCAATTCCATGGCGGTATTTTACAGGGAATCGGTTTCGCGTTGATGGAACAACGGATCATCGACAACCCGACGGGGAAAGTCCTCACCGCCCACATGCATAATTACAAGATGCCCACTATCCACCATACGCCGGATATACAAGTTTTTGTCGTCAGCACCGCCGATATGTTAATCAGCCGCGTGGGGGCCAAAGGCCTGGGCGAACCGGCCCACATCCCCACAGCCGCAGCCATAGCTAACGCGGTTTCCAACGCCATCGGCGTACGGATCAAACAACTCCCCATCACCCCGGATAGAGTGCTGAACGCACTTTCGCAGAAACGGTAACGCGACGTTTCGAATGTATAAACGGAGAACACCATGAAGAATTTTAACTACATCAAACCCAAAGACCTGGCAGAAGCCAGCCGGTTATTGAAAACCTACGGCGCAGACGGCGTTCCTTTCGCCGGCGGAACCGACCTCCTGGGCTTAATGAAAGACGGGATCATCAAACCCTCCACCGTCATCGACCTGAAATCCATCCCCAACCTGGATAAGTTAATTTATACACCGGGACAGGGCTTAACCATCGGCGCTTTGGTCCCCCTCGCCGAAATCGCCCGACTCGATGCGGTCCTGGAAAAATACACAGCCCTGGCACAGGCCGCCGCAGAAGCCGCCTCACCCCAAATCCGCAACCTCGGCACGATCGCCGGGAACCTCTGCCAAAGACCGAGATGCTGGTACTTCCGCGGAGACTTTAACTGCCTCCGAAAAGGCGGAGATACCTGCTTCGCCGTCGAAGGAGAAAACAAATACCACTGCATCACCGACGGGGGACCCTGCTTCATCATCCACCCCTCAGATACCGCCGTCGCCCTCCTCTGCCTCGAAGCCTCTATTTCTATTTTCTCCAATAACCGCACCACCACCATCCCCATCCGCGACTTCTTCACCCTCCCCTCCCAAAACATTACCTCGGAAAACATCCTTAAACCGGGCGATATCATCACCCAAATCAATATCCCAGATATCTCCAACCCCACCGGCTCTATCCGCAGCGGATTCCTGAAACAAAAAGAACGCACCGGCTGGGATTTCGCCACTGTCAGCGCAGCAGCAATCTTCTACATCGAAGACGATACGATTATCTCCGGGAGCGTCTCCCTCGGCGGCATTGCCCCCATCCCAATCATTGAAAAGTCGGTATCCAAACAACTGTCCGGGTGCCCCCTCGACCCGGATCGAATTAGCGAAATCGCTTCCTCCGCCCTCCCCAACGCCGAACCCATGACCCAAAACGCATACAAAATCCCCCTCACCCGGAACCTCATCCAAAGACTCTTATGCCAGGTACTGGAAATATAAGACCAGGAACCTTTTCGAGAAAAGGTTCCTGGACCTCCAAAAGCGTTTGGATATGTTTAATAACCTCCGAGAAACTTTTATCGATATTTACAAAAAGCTTTTGCGGGGGTCCAGGGGGCGGCTTTTCACGAAAAGAGCCCCCTGGTGATTGATTTTTTATTTTTTAGGAGAATAGAATGAACTTTGTCCGACATATATGGATATTAAATAGGAGGCTTTTAAAACATGAAAAAGTCAAAGACATTTTACACTGTCAGTGTGTCGTTCGTCGGTTTTGCCGTCGCTGTAATAGCAATTTTACTGTTCTCCCACAACGGGAACGGAATGGGAGGCTATGAAATGAACGATAAAACCAATTACAACCCCCTCTGGGAAAAAGTCGACGATTTTACCCGGGACGGTCTCCCCAAATCCGCCCTGGAAGTGGTGGAAAAAATCTATGCCATGGCTAAGAAAAACGAAAACGCCGGCCAATTAATCAAAGCTTTAATCCACAAAGCCAAATACCTCCAGGAAGTCGAAGAAGAGGCTTTCTATAAAGTATTAAAAGAGATGTCGGACGAACTGAAAGAAAACCGGTTCCCCGTCACTCCACTCCTCCACTCCATGCTGGCCGAACAATACTGGAACTACCTCTCCCAAAACCAATACCGCATCTCCCAAAGAACCCAAACCTCGGCGGATTTCAAAGAAGAAGACCTACGAACCTGGTCCCTCCCCAAACTGGTGGAAACCGTCGTGGATCACTATGCCAAATCCCTGGAAAACCCGGAAGAAGCTAAAAAAACAGCCGTCGACGTTTTCGATGAAGTCATCCAAAAAGGAAACGTACCCCGGAAATATCGCCCCACCCTCTACGATTTCCTCACCCACCGCGCCGTGGACTTTTATATGGACAGCCGGTCCGGCCTTACCCAACCCAAATACCAATTCACCCTCAATAACCCCGATTACCTCTCGGATATGGAAAAATTCGCCCAACTGGAATTCAAAACTCTCGACCCGCTGTCGTTCGAGTTCTACGCCCTCAAATACCTCCAGGACCTCATCAAATTCCACATCCAGGACAATAACACCGAAGCCCTGCTGGACGCCGATTTGAAACGCCTTCGCTTCGTCTATTCCAACGGCGTTATCCCCAACAAAGAAATTATCTACGAAACCCTTCTCACCGGGATGATGGAAAAATTCAACCAAAACCCCCTCGCCGCCGAAATCGCCCTCGAACTGGCAAAACTATATAAAGACCTCGGCGATAAATTCGTCCCGGGTGCCGCTGAAAAATACAAATGGCATAAGAAAAAAGCCATCGACCTCTGCAACCAAACCATAGAAAAATACCCCAAAACCCTGGGCGCCCAAAATTGCAAATCCTTAATCGCCGATATCACAGAGAAAAAAATGATCCTCAAAACCGAACGAGCTGCCATCATCAAAAAACCACTCAAAACCCTCCTCTATTACCAAAACCTGGATACTATTTTTCTCAAAATTATTCCCACCAACCGGGACGAATTTTCCGAACAACGTCAAAACCGCTACGAAGATTTAGTAAACTTTTTCTCAAGAAAAAAAGCCGCAAAAGAGTGGAATCTAAAACTCCCCAATGACGGCGACTACCAACTGCACTCCGTGGAAATCAAAATCGACCCGCTCGATCTAGGCGATTATATCTTGATGACTGCCGACAGCCCCAATTTCGACTATAAAAACCACGCCGTGTCCTACAGCTTTTTTACTGTTTCCAATATCGCCTATATCAGCCGGCTGCAAGGAAAAAACGGCTGGGAGTTCTACCTCATGGACCGGGACTCCGGCCAACCCCTGGCCAATGTCCAGGCCCAGACCTGGTACGCTGTTTATGATAATGCCCAGCGACGGTATGTGAACGAAAAAGGAAAACTCTTCACTACCGATGCCAAAGGGTATTTAAACATTAAATACGGTATGATAAAAAACAATTACTTCTCCCTCGAATTCATCGCCGGCAGCGATCACCTCTTCCTGGAACAGAATTTCAACCTCTACTCTCCCTATGAATACGAAACCAGGAAAATACGAACCGTCTTCTTTACCGACAGGGCCATTTACCGCCCCGGCCAAACCCTCTATTTTAAAGGTATTATACTGGAAACCGATTCGGCAGACGGGACCAAAAACCGCATACTACCGCGCCAATCCACTACAGTAAGCCTCTTCGACGTCAACAATCAAAAAACAGCGGACTTAAACCTGGTTACCAACGATTACGGGACTTTCAGCGGGACTTTCCAACTCCCCATGGGACGTTTAAACGGGAATATGCACATCGCAGACTCATACGGCGATATCTATTTCTCCGTCGAAGAATACAAGAGACCCAAATTCGAAGTCACTTTCCAACCCCTTGATAAAACCTATCGCATCAACGATAAAGTCATTGTTAAAGGAGAAGCCAAAGCCTACGCGGGGTATCCCATCGATAACGCCGAAGTCAAATTCCGCGTGGTTCGAAATGTCTTCTACCCTTACCCGTGGTATTACTATTACCGGTACGGAGGCTTCTCTCATGGAACCCCGGAAATGGAAATCGCCAACGGCGTCATTTCCACCGACGCTTCCGGTGTTTTCGAAGTGAATTTCGACGCGATCCCCGATTTAACCCTCTCTGAAGAAGACCGCGCCGCATTCCGGTTTACTGTTTATGCCGATGTTACGGATATCAACGGCGAAACCCAAAGCTCTCAAAAAGATGTCTATATCGGCTCTACAGCCTTGATCCTCTCCATAAATATCCCGAACCAACTGGATAAAGATAACCCCCAACCGAAAATCCCCATCAACTCCACGAATCTTTCCGGCGAATTCGCCAAAGCCGAAGGCCTCATCGCTATCTATAAACTAAAAGAACCCGACCGCATCTTCAGACCCAGGCTCTGGGAAACACCCGATAAATACCTCATAGATGAAAAAGACTATCATCAATCCTTCCCCTACGATGCTTATAAAAACGAAGATCAAGTTCAAAACCGGGAAAAAGAAAAAAAGATATTCCAGCAGCCCTTTGACACCGGAACCTCGAAAGAAATGAATCTAAACGGCGTGAACCAATGGCCTACCGGGAGTTACGTCGTCGAAATGACGGCCAAAGACCGCTTCGGCAACGAAATCAAAGATATAAAGTACTTCACGCTTTTTTCCAGCAAAGGGACACAATCTCCCCAAAAATCCCTCGCATGGTTTACTCTTCTCAACAATAACCTGGAACCGGGACAAAAAGCGGTGATACTGGTTGCTTCCGCTGAAAAAAACACCCGCCTCATTTTCGAAGTGGAACATAACGGGAGTATTGTGGATACCCAATTCATCACGTTAAACAATGAACAAAAACGGATCGAAATCCCCATCCTGGAAAAACACCGCGGTAACCTCGGGGTTTTACTGACTTTTGTCTCCCACAATCGCATGATGCCTTTTAACAGTTTTATCTATGTCCCCTGGTCCAATAAAAAGCTGGATATTTCCTTCGAAACCTTCAGGAATAAATTAATGCCGGGCGAAAAAGAAGAGTGGCGTTTAAAAATAAAAGGCCCGGGGAGCGAAAAATATGCCGCTGAAATGGTGGCGGCACTCTATGATGCTTCCCTGGATGCTTTCCGCGCCAATTACTGGTCTTTCGATATCTATCCCTATCGCTATCTTTCCTACTATTGGGAAAACAACAGCTTTTTCAGTGTTATAGGCTCCTTTATCGTCGGGAAGCTGCGAGATTATGCCGAATTCGGGTACAAAACTTACGATATGCTGATGTGGTTCGATTTTTATCCCATCATGCCCGAATACCGACAGAAACGCATGGCCCGCCCCGGTGCTGTCGGCGGTGTTGCCCGGGAAGAAGCGGCCCCCCAGGCTGACTATGCCGCTTCCGCACCTCCTACACCTGCCCCCATGTCACTCAAAGAAGAAGTCACCGTCTTGGGCGCAGTCGAAGGCAAATCCAATGCCAAAGCCAACGGCGGAAAAAACGGCGACCAACCCCCGAAAGAACCCGCAGCCGCCGATAAAAACGCGGAACCGGTTAAAGCCCGCACCAATTTCAACGAAACCGCTTTCTTCTTCCCCCACCTTAAAACCGATGCCAACGGCGAAATCATCATCTCTTTCACCATCCCCGAAGCCCTCACCCGCTGGAAAATGCTGGGCTTCGCCCATACCAAAAAACTCGAATACGGCTTCACTCAAAATGAATTGATTACCCAAAAAGACCTCATGGTAGTACCCAATACCCCCCGCTTCTTCCGGGAAGGCGATACATTAATATATACTGCAAAAATCACCAACCTCTCCGATAACGAACTCCAGGGAACCGCCCAATTACAACTATTCGACGCGGTTACCATGCAGCCGGTAGATATTCAATTTAAAAATAAAGAACTTCAAAAATCGTTCACCGCTAAAAAAGGACAAAGCGCACTGGTGGGTTGGTCCCTCGAGATCCCCGCAGGACTGGACGCCGTTACTTACCGCGTCACAGCCCGCAGCGGCAAATTCTCCGACGGCGAAGAACAAGCGGTTCCCATTCTCACCAACCGCATGTTGGTCACCGAAAGCCTCCCACTCCCGGTTCGCTCCAGTCAAACCAAAACCTTTACGTTCGACAAGCTCATCGCTTCCTCGAAATCCGCCACCCTCCGTCATAAAAACCTCACCCTCGAATTCACCTCCAACCCCGTCTGGTACGCAGTCCAGGCCCTCCCCTACCTCATGGAATACCCCCACGAATGCATGGAACAAGTCTTCAGCCGCTACTACGCCAACAGCATGGCTTCTTACATCGCCAATTCCAACCCCAAAATCAAACGCGTCTTCGATTCCTGGAGAGAAAATAAAAACGGCTCCTCCAACGCTCTACTCTCGAACTTAGAAAAAAACCAGGAACTGAAAAGCGTCCTGATCGAAGAGACTCCCTGGGTTTTAAACGGCCAGGATGAAACCCAACGCAAAGCCCGCATCGCACTCCTGTTCGAATTGAACCTCATGGCCTCCCAACTGGAACAAGCCCTGGCTAAACTGGAAGAAGGCCAACTCCCCTCCGGCGGATGGCCCTGGTTCAAAGGCATGTTCGAAAGCCGCTACATCACCCAACACATCGTCTGCGGTTTCGCACACCTCCAAACCCTCCATATCATCGATATCCAAAAAAACAACCGCATCCGGCAAATGATCGCTAAAGCCATCCCCTACCTCGACAGCCAACTCACCGAAGACTACAAAAACTTAATCAAATACAACGTCAAACTCAACCAAAACAACATCGGCCATATCCAGGTCCATTACTTCTACGCCCGAAGCCATTTCCAGGAAATCCCCCTGGACGACCGCGATACCAAGGCTTTCGATTATTATCAAAAACAGATCAAAACCTACTGGGTAGACTTTAAAAACGATAAATATATCCAGGGTCTCATGGCCCTCGTGATGAAACGGTACGACGACATGAAAACCGCAACCGCCATCATGCAATCCATCAAAGAACACGCCATCTACTCGGAAGAAATGGGCATGTACTGGAAAAACCCCAACCAATATTGGTTCTTCTGGTACCAGGCACCCATCGAAACCCAGGCCATATTGATCGAAGCGTTCAGCGAAGTTCTCAACGACGAAAAATCCGTCGACGAAATGAAAACTTGGCTCCTGAAACAAAAACAAACCCAGGATTGGAGAAACACGAAAGCTACTGTGGAAGCCATATACGCCCTACTGCTCCGCGGCGAAGACTGGCTGGCCGAAAACCAACCACCCCAAATCACCATCGGGAAAAATAACCCCATCACCATTACCCCCGGGAAAATGACGGGCGACAGCGAAATCATTAAAGCAGAAGCCGGGACGGGGTATTTCAAAACCTCCTGGTCTTCCACCGATATTAAACCCGACATGGGTAATGTCACAGTGGTTAATAATAATAAGGTGGCCGCATGGGGCAGCCTCTACTGGCAATACTTCGAAAACCTCGACAAAATCACCCCGGCTAAAACTCCTTTAAGCATCGTTAAAAAACTTTTCGTCCAAAAAAGCTCGGATACCGGACCCATCCTCAACCCCATCGACTCCTCCACGAAATTAAAAATCGGGGACCGCGTGAAAGTCCGGATCGAAATCCGCGTAGACCGCGACATGGAATACGTCCACATGAAAGATATGAGAGCTTCATGCCTGGAACCGGAAGAAGTGATCTCAAGATACCATTGGCAAGACGGCCTCGGCTACTACCAAACCACCAAAGATGCTTCCACCAATTTCTTTTTCGATTACCTGCGAAAGGGAACCTACGTGTTCGAATACGGCCTGAAAGTAACCCACGAAGGCGACTTTTCCAACGGCATCACCAGCATCCAATGCATGTACGCCCCGGAATTTACCAGCCACTCCGAAGGAATAAGAATTAAAACTACTAATAAATAAGGATTTTTTTGATAGCCCAGGAACCTTTTCGAGAAAAGGTTCCTGGACCTCCAAAAGCTTTTGTTAATTATTAAAATAAAAGTTTTGGGAGGGTCCAGGGAACCCTTTTTCAAAAGGGTTCCCTGGTCGTCGAAGACAAATTTTACGTTGTTTTTTGGTTTACATGCAGGAAAAGAAGATGGAGTTGAATAGAAATTTAAAAGTGCCGAAGGTTTGGGCCCTGAATTGAACACGTCCGCCCAGCACCATCACTTTGCCTTTGTAATAGTCGAAACGTATAATCATGGCTGCCTTGTCCAGGAGTTTCCCGCCTTTCAAGTACCCGCTCAGCAAATGGTCTTCGTCTTCGTTGAAACCTGCGACTACTTTCCGGTTAATGGTTTTTAAAATGGGAATACGGGTTTTAAAGGCCGGGCTTTCGGAGAAGTAAATGATATTGTCTTTTTCCATTCCCCACCCGATGGGGTCTGCCGTGTCTACGGTTAATTTCAGGATCGAGCCGGGGCAATCGAAATCATTTGGGGCAGGAGTACGAAAGATATTGGTGAAAGGAAGCATAAAATCCGTGATGCCCAGTTCCGCGGCGGAATCCAGCAGTATGATCGAACCGCCTTCTTTCACGAAGGTTTTCAAGACTTCCACGCCTTCTTTACCGATACCGCCCTTGAATTCGGGGGGCATGCCCTGGGCGTAGTAAGCCCAATTCCCGGTGGGGGTATTTTCCACGATGGAGTCCCTCCCCATATCCGCGAAGAGAATCACATCGAGTCCTTTTAATTTTTTTAAATTAAAATCTCCTTTATGAAGGATCGTATATTCGAAATCGAAGGTATCCAAAACCCAACGGGTCCATCCTTCATCCATATTGGAGGAATAGGGCTGGTAAATCGCAAGTCTCGGTTTGCGGATTTCTTTTAATATTTTGGTGTTATCCAGTTTTCGTTTGATGATATCGATGCCGGTGCCGGAGAGCAGTTGAGCCATGGGGCCTGTGTCGATATCGGCAGTTTTAACCAGGAAGTCCCCGGCTTCGATTTCGGCGGAGGGATCGGTTTCAGTGGCACGGAATACTTTCACGCCTTTTTTTAGCAGCCGGTTCGCCACCAGGGAGGAATTGTTAAAACGGGAAAACAAGCAGTAATAGTTTCCTTCTCCAAAGCCCATAGTAGTGGGAAAAGCCAGGTTTTGAACGCGGGTCATTTTGAATTGATCCGTGGGGGTGTTGAGTTCGATGGTTTTGACTCCCATCATGAGTGGGAGGGTCCAGCCGGTGGAGTCGTAGGGTTCGATAATGGGTCCGTCGGTCATGAATTTGATTTCCGGGTAATGTTGGCGTTCCATCATTGTTTTGATAAAACTGCGGTAGGGTTGGTTCAGGGGGATAATGAAATCTCCTTTTTTATAAATGGTGGAACCCACCTGGGTATCGGCATCGAGGGTAAAAATCCTGGTGCCGCCTTCTTCCATGCGTTGGAGGAAAGCGTAGGCGGTGGGTAAATCCCATTGGTCGAGGGGGATAATATACCCGTAGGGTTTATCGGTGTTTCCTTTTTCAATGGCCGTAGTGCCCAGTTGTAAATAATTAGAGAGGAAAGCTTCGCGGTGCCTGGAGGTGATTTCAACAAGGGATTTGGCTGCGATCAATTCGTAGTCGATGATATCGTTGAGTCGCCACCAGCCGCCTTGCCAGGGGTCCGGGAAATTGACCTGGGCTTTGTATTCCGGCAGGCCTTTCGAGTTTTCGCTCAGCTCATTGGATTCAACATATACAGGTGTGGCGACGCGTACGCTGGCCATTTCCGTCAGTACGCCCACGACGTTTTTATACCATGCCGTATTTTTGGAACCGCCGGGCCAATAAGCATCGAAAGCATATGAAGTGGCGACGCCTTTTTTGTTTGTTTCTTGGAGTTTCAAGGCCATAAAAGTACCGATGATGTCGGTTTCTCGCAGCATCAGCGGGTTGAGGTTCATGTTGAGTGGGTCTTTAAAAGGCGGAACAAACATACGGGGGCCTGTAATACCCATTTGATGCATATCCAGGAATATATGGGGAAAATACTTGTGATGAAGAATCGAATTAACGGCTTTGGTTTCTTTCAGATTTAGCATAAAAAAATCCCGGTTGTTGTCGTGGCCGGCGTAGTGGTGGTAGAGGTAAGGCATGTTGCAGCCTTCGTACTCGGTATCGAGGTATTTATTATACCAATCTGTCACCATGATATTGCCGTCCGGGTTGATGGAGGGCATCAGCAGGATCACCACATCGTCCAGGAAGCGGGTTAAACCGGGGTTATTCCCTGAGACCAGTTGGTGCGCGAAAATTAAAGACATTTGTGAAGCGGCGATTTCTGTGGCGTGGATCGAGCAGGTAATGAGAACAAATACTTTGCCTTTTTCGATTAGTCCCGGTATTTTGGTTTTATCCAGGGTATCCGGGTTGGTAAGTATTTTGTTGATTTCTATCAGTTCCGGGAGGTGGGCCAGGTTTTCTTCGGAGGAAATAAAGGCCAATATCATCGAGTTTCCGAGGGTGCTTTTGCCTTCATCCGACAGGGTGAGCCGTTTGGATTCCGAATCCAGGTACTGGAAATACCGGATGATGTCCGGGTATTTGATTAGAGTTCGGTCTGAGCCGACCTGTTTCCCAAAGAACTCGTCGGGGCTTCGTTGGGGAAATAATAGAGCAGCGATAGAAAGAAAAATAACCAGGATAAAAGAAAATTTTTTAATCATAGTGATAAGCTCCTTTTGCTTATTTTTTTCTAGAGATTATACACTATTTTTTCTTTGGAAAGCAAGCCCTCGGAATAGGAACAAAAAGGGGACAGGCTAGAAAAAGGAAGGTTGGATGGCTGAATGATGAATGATGAATTTAAAGAGGTTTTTTTTAAATGAGAAAGCCGACACCTGTTCGCGGTTCGCCCCTACGCTAACTACGTCTCCTGCGCCATTTGTTTAAATAGTTATTCCTGCGTTTTTTTTAAAATAACCAGGTATTCTTCCGCCGACATAATCGTGATATCGGACTTTTTGTAATCTTTTTTATTCCTCGTCAGTAAGTATTTAATCCCATTGCATTTGGAGGAATAATATTGGATGGCATCTTCGAAATCCGTGAAGCCGGAATTAAGCGCCAACTCGATTGTTCTTTCATCCACCGGGAGTATTTTAACCAACAGCTTTAGTTTTTGTAAATTTTTAAGTGCTTGTTCTTTCCCGATTTGTTTACAGAGAATATAATAGAGGTTCGCAAAAATTACAGGAGTCACATACGCATGAATGATCCCTCGTTCGATCATTGAAAATAATTCGGCGGCATATTTATAGAAAGGTTCTCTTTTTCCCAGGAGGTCCAGGATAATGTCCGTATCGACAAATAGTTCTTTCATTGTGAATTCCCGTATTTCTCGATTAAATAATCCGCACACACGTCTTTCGATTCGAAGTTATCGTCGAGGTGAATAATGCCGGATAATTCTTTGACCAAGGGTGTATAGGGACTCTTCTTTTCTTTTGTTTGGGCCACCAGTGATTTAAAGTATTTTTCAACCATCCTGGATAGGCTAGTATTCATATTTTTCGATAATTTCCTGGCTTCTTCGATCACATCTTTATCTAGTTTGAGAGTCAGTTTTGCTTCCATGAGGAGACCTCCGTATAATAAAAAAATTATACGTACAAAATATATTTCCACTCTACGTATTTGTCAAGTAGAAATCGAATAAAATTTTTCTTTCTCGCTGTGCGGGGCAAAAAGAAAAAAGCCTCTGTGATCTCTGTGCCCTCTGCGGTTGAAATAAAAAAAAGGGGACAGGCTAGAAAAAGGCCCTCTGTGGCTGAAATAAAAAAAAGGGGACAGGCTAGAAAAAGGAAGGTTGGATGGCTGAATGATGAATGATGAATTTAAAGAGGTGCGCAGCGTCTTTATGGAATTATCGATTAGCAATTTGGGAATAGCCTTCGGCGCGGGTGGAATTACCAATTTTTTTTTACCAATTAACAACTAAAAAATCAATCGGTACTACTGCAGTGGGTTGACCGGGCAGGTGATTCTATAATATAATGTTTCCTAATGAACATAATCAAAACGATTTTTTTAACACGTCACGGTTCAACGCCATATAATGATACGGATTTGCTCCAGGGTGTAACGGATAATCCATTGAGCGAAAAGGGAACCCGGGAATCCGAACAACTGGCGGAATACTTGAAAACCATACCCATCGATGCGATATTTTGTTCTCCCCTTCGAAGAGTGCACCAAACGGCAGGTATTGTCAACACATATCACAATGCCCCGGTCACTACCGTCGATAGTTTCATCGAAATGAATATGGGTTCGTGGGAAGGACTCCCTTTTCATAAAACCATCGAACAGTACCCGGAGATTTATAAAAATTGGGTGAGAAACCCGCAATCGACACTGCCCGCGGGAGAATCCTTCCTCCAGGTTTTTAACCGCGTTAAAGCAGGGATCGATATGGTATTAAATTCTTCTTATTTCAATGTTTTAGTTGTGGCCCATGCAATAGTGAACCGGGCTATCCTGGGAAATCTCACCGGGATGGACGTCAATGCCTGCCGGCATTTCAGGACCGGTAACTGCGCTATTTCAAAACTCGAAGTATTTGAATCCGACGGCGAAACCCATGTAGTCGTCGATTCGTGGAACAATAAAAACCACTTGATTTGATATAATGATTTAATAAAAGGAGTGTACGATGAATAAACAAATCATTTCAACGCCTAACGCCCCGGCCGCAGTAGGCCCATACTCCCAGGGTGTGAAAATAGGCAATTTTATTTTTTGCTCCGGGCAGATCGGGATCGACCCTGAATTAAAAAAAGTCGTCGATGGCGGAGTCGAAGTCCAGGCAAAGCAAATTTTTAAAAATATTAAGGCAATATTGTCGGAAGCCGGTGCAACTCTTCAACACGTGGTTAAAGCAACGGTTTTCTTAAAAGATATGGCGGATTTCAAAAAAGTCAATGAAATCTATGCCCAACATTTTGAGGCCCCTTATCCTGCCAGGTCTGCTGTAGCCGTTAAAGAATTACCCTTAAATGTGGATATCGAAATCGAAGTCATTGCTTGTATTTCAGCCGACTAACCGAGAAATAATATTTACACCCCAAGGATAGGGGAATGCCTTTATTGAAGGTAGAAAACCTGGAAGTAACCCAATCGAAACCGGGGTGGAGGCAACAATATAACCTTTTGCGGGATATCACGGTCTCGATCGATGAAAGCCAGGTTATAGCCCTCATCGGTGAATCGGGGTCGGGGAAAACACTTTTCGCTCGTTCCGTTGTAGACCTTCTACCGGACCATGTATTTTTAACCGGGGGAACTATTTATTACCGGGATAAAAATGTATGCCCCACCGATTTGAAAAAATTGCGGGGCCGTCACATCTTTTACTCTCCTCAAAACGCAGCGACTTCCTTCAACCCGGTAGTTAAAATCGGCCGCCAAATCATGGAAACCTCCAGGCTTTCTTACGAGAAAGTCGTCGATATCTTCATCCAGCTTGGTACACCCCAACGCGACATTGAACGATTATTGCGTTCATATCCCTTCCAGCTCAGTGGGGGCGAAAATCAAAAGTGTTTATTGGTTCTATCCGTCGCCCAGGCCCCACACCTGCTGGTACTCGATGAACCCACTTCCTCTATGGACACCGAACAACAGGATCGATGCACCCGGTTTCTTAAAAAAACCGGGGAGGAAATGGGTTTTGCTTTGCTGGTGATTACTCACAGCCTTTCAATGGTTCGGCAGTTAGCCGATTATATTTATGTCATGAACAAGGGAAAAATCGTAGAAGAGGGGGAAAAAGAAGTTTTGCTCTGTTCGCCGGTTCATGAGTATACCCGGGAGATCGTTCAATATATGGAGCTATTCGCTGTCAATTAAATTAAAATGGATGGAGAAATGGGGGAAAAGGAAAAAAGTCGGGGTTGGGAAGGCATTCTCGGTGATTTTATTCAAAGTGTTTCAAAAGCATCTCCGAAAACAGCCGTATCGATCAACCCCGGTTCTTTTTATCGAAGTTTGGCGATTAAGCCAGTTCTAATCTTTGGGGCAAAGAGCAGCAGCAATGGTGCAATTCCAGACCGTACAAATCGTAAGTCCGGTGCATACTTCCTCGAGGGTGCATTTATCGGTACACTGAATAATTGACCAGAGTCCACCTTTGACCTGGGCCATTTCGTCTTTGCCAAAATTAACGACAGTCGTTTTGTTTAATTGAAGTTTGTTGGAAAGTTTTTTAGATTTCATAGTCTATCTCCTTTAATTTAATAATTCTTTAATTTTGATAAGCAGAGGTGAACAGATCATCTACTCCTTCGTTTTCATGTCCTATCACTATTGCTGCGTCAAGACTCAATCGTCGGATAAAGCTTTTTCAATTTAATTCTTACGCCATAATCTGCTTATTTCCGGTTATTTTAATTTTGTAATCCGACCGACATTGGAGAGTTGACGCAGCACTAGAATGTAATTTTAATTTGGCGGTATTTGCGGGCATATCTTTCCCAGGCAGCTATTCTTGACTGAATTACAAATATCTCCGTCTGTGCATGTACAGGTAAAATCGATGCAAAGAGTGATCCAGAGAGTAATGGTGGTGGTGGCCATAGTTCCACCTTTAGCTTGTTCCATTGTGCTTTTGTTTAAATCGGCAATAGTATGCTTTGAAAGAGAAAGTTTTTTCTCAAATTTTTTGGTTTTCATATTTCCTCCAAATTGTTGTTTTTTTTGTCATTTTTTTATCAAATGTTGAATATTGGCTTCGAAATACTATTTATGCTCATTGGGGCATGTGTTTGGAGTTATTTGACGCAATTTGCTGCAATGGAACACTTAACTTCATTTACAGTGTAACATGTCGTGCCTTCTGTGCATGTGACCGTGCATAAAATAATCGTGTATGACGTAAATACCCCGCCATTGATCCGGGCCATTTCGTCTTTGCCAAAATTAACGACAGTCGTTTTGTTTAATTGAAGCTTGTTGGAAAGTGGTTTAGATTTCAACGTTTATCTCCTTTATTAATGTTTTTAAAATTTCGACATTACTTTAAGTAATTCATTGTTTTTTGGAGAGATGAAGGATTGTACTCATCCGGTCCGATTAATAAGTAGCAATTTCTTTGCCATTTTGAAGTTTTTTCGAGACACGTTTCCGGTGGGGCTTTTGATTTTTTTCTACCTTTTGATCTATCCTTTTAATAAACCTATCGGTTTATTTCGTTGGGGATTTTTGTAGGAAAGCGTTCGAGTTTATTGTTTATTCGGCATAATTAAAGATAAACTCCCGGGTTTATCGAGTAAAACCAGGAGTTTAATTCTCATCGTGCACAGAATTTTTTAACAATGGAAAAATCCTACGCTGCCCTGTTGCCCGGTTCATGAGTATACCCGGGAGATCGTTCAATATATGGATGTATTCAGTTAAAGCAACTCACTCCTGTAGAACGGGAGTCCCGTTTCCCCGTTTGTAAATCGATGGCTTCAACGGTAATGTCATATTTCCCGGGGTTCATCCAATTGAAGATAATGGAGATATCGATATTCTTTTTACTGGAAATCATGATTTTACTTTGATCAAATAAGGTTTTACCGGTTTCAACCTCTTTGATTCGAATATGGAGGGAGATTTTTCCTTTGGTTTCCCCGGCATCGTTTACAGACATGAAATCCGTAATGTTAACCGTGAGCTTTTTATGCCGGAAGCTGAGTTCATCGATACGGATAGAGGGTTCGGCCCGGTCGTCGCCTTCATTGTTATTATAGAATAGTGCAAATTTTTTATTTTTTTTATCGCTCCATTCTATTTTTATTTTTTTTTCGTTACCGGGGGATGGGGAGTACGATAAAATATAGTATACATCTTCTTTGTTTTTGATAAGCTCCAGTGCCTGGTTTATGGTTTCGATTCCGCTGCCGGTGGAAGAAAATACCCCTCCTGTTTGCAAAGCCGCTTCTTTGAAGTATTTTGTTATACCGGAAGCCAGGTGGCGGTACTTTTTTCTACCGGGTATTTCGTCGTTTTGGGTTTCCAGGAATATACCGCTGAGAGACGTATCCTGCTTATAACAGGTGTCGATCAGGGATTTTACAGGGAAATCCCGTACATCGTTGAAGGCAACGTCAATACTCTCCAGGATTTTTGAAAAGAAATCGGAATAAGTGAGTTCATCTTTCAATTCGCTGTCGAAGAGCTCATCGATCAATTGTTGAATTCTATCTCTATTTCCGCGCGACAATTCCGGGATCGACGGGAGTTGGTAGAAATAGATTATCCATCGGTTACTGTCGGGAGAAGTAGTTGTTGAAGAATTCGGAGTTTCATAGTTGGGAATGGTTTTGGGGAGGATGTATTTTTTCTTGAATTCTTGTAAAGAGGCCACGTATTGGTCTAGCCAGACTTTAACGTATTTCATATAATAGTGGATATGAATACCGCCCCTTCCACGGCGGTTACTTTCCCGGGCTTTTCGGTCCAGGATAACGGTAACCAGGCTTTCCAGGAACTTGACATCTTGTTTGACGGCATCGAGGGTCAATTGGCTTTGGGTTTTCAGTAATTCATCGATTTTTAAACGGAGTGCCGCTTTGTCATCCGGGATATCCCAGGAGAGAGTATTGTCGTTTATGATAATGGTTAAACGGTCACCGTGGTGGAAGAAATGGGTGAAAGTATAATCCAGTGCGGTTTGTAGATGGGGGGAATACCCGGTGATTTGAAATACCAGGGTAAAGTGTCGGGGTTGAGAACCGGGAGCGCCGGGGTCGCTTATTTTTTTCATCCTGGTTTTAAAGTCGGTTATTCCGGATTTTTTCCCGCCTTCAAGGAGTATAAAATCCGATATCGATAAATCGATGGCCGCTTTATCCTCGTATATTGCCCGTAAGGGTATCCGCGCATTCTTTTCGCTGCTGTCGGCTGCAAAGGAATGAACAAACAACCCCAAGATCGATATGAAAACGATTAGTTTCATTTTCCTCCTTTAAAAATATGGGGAAAACCCCCACTCCCGTTGTGTCAAGTTTTTTGTGTAAATTTTAACCGCAGGAAGGGTTCGGAATGGGATTGCAGGTCTTCGGAATGCGATTGCAGGTCTTCCGAATGCGATTGCACGTCTTCCGAATGCGATTGCAGGGTTCGGAATGCGATTGCAGGTCTTCCGAATGGGATTGCACGGGTTAGGAATGCGATTGCACGGGTTCGGAATGCG
>Ga0105104_10000958_pt1 | contig 22460 bp, 27 predicted proteins | sample PPLLaktember2015_3_FD_87034 | JGI IMG/M metagenome (GOLD analysis project Ga0105104, IMG submission 87034) | Freshwater sediment microbial communities from Prairie Pothole Lake near Jamestown, North Dakota, USA - PPLs Lake P7 Core (6) Depth... | ecosystem: Environmental > Aquatic > Freshwater >... | reverse complement strand
TTTTTTTCCGATGTATCGCGTTTTTAGGGAAGAATATCCGGCGATGGGTGATGATATCAATAAAGCCGGAAAGAATCAGAGGACAGAGGACGGAGGACAGAGGACAGAATATACACCGTCATCAGAAATCCGCTCTCTAAGCGCGTTTACTTTGATAGAGCTTCTAATAGTTATCGCGATAATCGCGTTATTGATGGCGATATTAGTTCCCGCCTTAAGCCGGGCGAAAGAGATGGGTAAACGAGCCGTCTGCCTTACGCAAATCAAACAATTGCAGCTTGCCTGGAATATATATTGCGATGAAAATGACGACAAGGTTCCTGCGGGAGATGTAGCATACTCATGGAGCTTTTTTAATGATATGGGAGGGCCTCAACTTGCCTGGCATGAGTGGCCTCATCCGTTCCCTCACGCTATGCCGCCGACTAAATTTACTAATGGATTGCCTGAAGTTGGCGGAGCTGCATACTCGCCAGATTGTGTAACGACCGGTCAGTGTAAGCAGCAGGAATGGTATCATGCCATCGAAGAAGGGCTGATTTGGAGATATATAAAAGATTATAAGGCGTACCAGTGTCCTGTAGGCGAAAAGGGCCATTATGTTACGTATTCCAATGTTCATTCAATAAAAACATGGGCAAGTCCGCCTAAGGGTTCTGCCGGTCCCGGGTCTATTTCCCGGACTATAACAAAAAAAAGTCAGATTAGAAGAACAGCCGAAAGGGCTGTTTTTATAGACGCCGGGCAGGCACAACAGGCCGCGAGTTACCTCCCATATGATTTATATAGCGGATTAACGTATGTCTGGCCGCCGCCGGCGCGGCACGGAATGGGAACGACATTTTCATTCGCCGATGGCCACGCGGAATATAAAAAATGGAAGGACTCTCACGCCCTTAAAGTCATAAAAGAAAGAAAATGGGATCCAACCGACATCGATAACTGCGATTGCGACCTGCGATGGTATTGCAGGGCCGTCTGGGGTGATATTCCTGACGCATTTACCTGCACCAAAAGCAAAAAATGTGACGAATTTTAAAAAACTTTCACCACTAAGACGCCAAGGCCCGAAGAAATTTTTAATTAATTAAACTCCCTAAAGGGACTCTGCTTCGCTCCGCTTAGTACCTTGGTGGTTTAATTGGATTTTAGCCAGACAGTCGCTTCTTTGGTGTCGGTGAAGATTTGAACGGCGAGGCCTTCGAGGAACGAGACATCTTTGAAAAACGAGAAGACGTTGTTCATTTGCCGGGAGGTGTCGAACACAATGGCAATTTTGTCTTCGGCTGTGACCCCAATCTGCCTGAGCATCTTTGGCAGGCTATCTACCTGCAGGACGGAAAGGCCGGGTCCTAATTTTCTATGGTCAACAAGAAATCTGTTTGCGCCTTTTTCGCGTGCCACGGCCAGGGCCTGCTCGCTCATAGACTTGTTCTGGTCCCAGTCGGCCGGGCCTGAAGTTTTCATGGACACGATGTTGTCTTCTTCGAGATAATCAATCGACCAATCCATCGTTTTTAGCTCCCGCAATTGTTTTTATAACACCTCTATAGCATATTATAACAATGGCACGGAACTCGTGCAATCGTCAAAATGTATCCGCACGCGTTATTATTTCAGAGAAACATATTTATTGATTAAGTATTGACTTTACATATTCTAAAGAGTAAAGTCCGAAATATTACAGACACTGATTAACGCTGACTTTTTAGACACTGGCCTTCGGCACACTGATTAACACTGTTTTTAATTAATATTTTTACAGTGTAAATCTGCGTTAATCAGTGTCAAAGAATTACAGTGTAAATCAGTGTCAAAACCGCTATTAGTAACCGGGAATTGGAAGGACACACACATCGCAAAGAGACCATATAAGCAGGGGCCGTATACAAAACAGGAAATCGCGATTCTAAAAAGCAGGTATCCAGCCACAAGCGGCGTGGCGCTGGCGGGGACGCTGAATCGCTCGCTTGTCTCGGTGCAGCGAGAGCTTCGCGAAATGGGAATAGGCAGGAGGGAAAAGGCCGGCTGGATGCCCGGACAGCTCAAGGTGCTGCGAAAGCTTTTCCGTGACTCGCCGGTCTGGGAAATCGCCAACCGGCTGGGCAAAAGTCCTTCCGAAATCAAGCGCAAAGCCGCCTCGCTGGGCCTTAAAAAACGGTCAGGACGAAAGTCGTCAGGGAAACGCTAATAGTTAGGCGAAAGACGTTTTTATGATAATCGGCGTGATGACGGCCAATCTTCATTTGCAGGCAATCAGTTCGCTAAAGGAAAAGCGCAGCATCGTCAAAAGCGTAATCGGCCGGCTGCAAAGCAGGTTCAATATCTCCATTTCCGAAGTCGAGCATAACGACAGCAAGGAGCTGGCCGTGCTGGGTATCGCCATTGTCGGCAACGATACCTCATTCATTGACAGCCAGCTCGAGGCCGTCACGAATTTTATGCGAAACGACGGCCGGTTCTACCTGGGCCAAATCGAACGCGAAACCTTCGGCGCGTAATTCAAGCCACTACGCAAAGCAGGCGTCTTGTGATATTATATATCCGATGCGAATACCGTTGACGAAATATGGCTGGCCGCAAATGGTGATTTATCCGGCGGCGATTCTGGTTTTTATGATTGTGCTCTGGTATGGGGCGCACCCGACGACGCCGGTCTGGATAGTTCAATATGTCGAAATAGCGCTGGGGCTGGTATTCCTATGGTCGCTATCGTTTTTCCGCGACCCGGAAAGGGAAGTTCCGCAGGATAAGGACATATTGCTCGCACCGGCCGACGGCACGATAACCGATATCGCGACCATTGAGGAAAGCGAATTTATCAAAGGCAAGGCGCTGCGAATCGGAATATTTCTCAGCATCTTCGACGTGCATATCAACCGCTCGCCCTGCGCGGCAAAGGTTGAGAAAATTACCTACCACCTGGGCCAATTCTTAGACGCCAGAAAAGCGGAATCAGGCCAGGTCAACGAATCCAACGACCTCTGGCTGACCAGAACCGAGGAACCCTGCGATAAATTGATAGTTCGACAGATTAGCGGGGCGATTGCACGGAGAATCGTCTGCAAGGCGCAAGTCGGGCAAAATCTTGCGGCGGGAGAAAAATTCGGGATGATAAAATTCGGCTCCAGGACCGAGCTGTATGTGCCTTTGCTACAAGACGTTACGTGCTTAGTGCAGAAGGGGGACAAAGTCAGGGCGGGGCTTACGCCGATGATAAAGTATATCCAATCTATAGAGCCGGCGGTAAAATAGGCAATATGAATACAAACGAGGTATCACCTCAGCCACATCATAAGCCGACCCGTTTGAGGACGGAGGCATCCAAGGAAAGTTTTCTGCGACGGATGCGTAGGCAGCGGCTAAAATACATCACCGTTTTACCATCGCTTGTTACGATGATAAACGGCGCATGCGGTTTTGCCGCCATCACCTTTGCAAGTCAGGCGGCCATCTCGGCGACGGGGCAATTTTCGTATCACCGGCTCGTTGTTCCATATTTTGCGATGTCGGGCTATATGATTCTTATGGCGATGGTGGCCGATATGCTTGACGGACGCCTCGCGAGGATGAGCCAGAGCACATCCAGCTTCGGCGGTCAGTTAGACAGCTTGTGCGATGTTATCAGCTTCGGCGTAGCGCCGGCGTTCCTGATGCTCAAAGTCCTCGAAAGTCATTTGGCGACGCTGACGGGGGTGCATCCGGTCATTATCAGCTTTCTCGAACGATTCATCTGGCTGGCGGCCGCGGCATACATAAGCTGCGCGGCGATTCGCCTTGCCCGGTTCAACGTTGAAAACGAGGAGGATGAATCATCGCACATGAGCTTCGAGGGATTGCCTTCGCCGGCAGCGGCGGGGGTTATCGTCAGCTTGGTTATTTTCCACCAGGAGACCGTGCCCGATATTATCGAACACAGTCCGCTCGCCTTTCTGATACTGGACCACACGATTCTTTATGCCCTGCCCGCCCTGGCCTTGTGGCTGGCCGTGATGATGGTCAGCAGGGTCCGCTATCCTCACGTCGTAAATCAGTATATCAGGGGCAAAAAACCATTCGCCCATCTTATCAGGGCGCTGTTGTTTTTCGGGCTGGTGATATGGAGTCGCCAGGTCGCCTTCGTTCTCATTTTCTGCGGTTTCGCGGTCAGCGGTTTTTCGAAGTGGCTTTATTACAGGATTATTCACAAGGCCCCGCCGCTTGTCGATGAGTCGCAGGCCTCCACGGTTGAATAGAAAAGGTCACGGGTCTTCCTGTTTACCATCATGTCGGCGCTTGAATGGCGCGGGCGCATCTACTATATTAGCTTGCTTATGGCAGCGGAAAATAAAAGCGGTCGGTACATAGCAGAGAAACTGGCGATACCTCTTATTCTGGTCGTCTCGTTATTGGCGGCGCGGGTGGTGGTTGAGATGAAGGCCGCAATTCGCCTGACTGCCCCTGTCGAGCTTGACGGTTCGGGATTATCGGTTTCAATGCCTAAGGGTAATGGCTGGCAGTGCGACGAAAAATGGATGTATGACGATACCGGTTTTATCATCAACAGTATTTTCACGGTTGACGGCGCCAGGAACGAGGCATACGCCCGCTGCCGATACGAACTGGTTTCGGAGTCCCCGAAGGGGGCGGGGACGCCTGCCCATCGGGTCAAAAATGAAGCTGAAGCGGTAGGCGGCTCATCGGCCCAGATTGGGCCTGTTCAGACAGGCACATTTGCCGCTGGGCCTCTTGCCGTTGACTGGGCGAGCGTAACAGCAGACCTCGGTCAACGGGGGCTTTTTAAGATTGTATTCGGCGATTGCCGGCTTTCCGCGGGGAGGCGCCTCGAAATAGAGGTTTTTCAAACGACGGAAGAGCCGGGCCTCGCCCAGCGGGTCTTCGAGAAAATAGCCAAAGAAATACGGTTTAGCGACAACGGGCTTTTACAGGCGGGCGCTGACGTTGTAAACGAAGTAAGAATCGCGGGACTGGTCCCTGACGCGATGGCGCCGGACCAGCCGGACGGAAAAACAGTTTTGTTTGTCATCTACGACGCCAAAAAACAGGCGATTGGTTTTACGATGGACGCGATGGCAGCCGTTAAAACCGACGCTAACGTCATCATCAAAGCGGCTAGTTATTTTTATGTGCGCGGTCCTATTCCTGATGAACGGGTCGGGTCTTTCCTCAGCGATAATACCTTCACGAAGTTCAACTGGAGAATCGAGAGCAGCACAAGGGCCGGCAGCAAGGGTATCGAGATGATGACGCGGGACGGCATTTTAACCGTCAGCAATTTGCGCGCGGGCCGGAAAAATAAAGAATATCTGCTCAGCGAGGCGGCCGTGCCGGATATCGATATTGTTCTGGAGCCGATTTTTAAAAATGTGCTGGATGGCTCCCGGCGGGAAATCATAATCGACTTAATCAAAGCCGATGGGACTGTCGTGCCTCTTGGCATTAAGCAAGTGCCGGCGGACGGAAATTCCCCCGTGCCGGAACGGCGTGTCAGGGCGGAATTGATGGACGGGCGGGACAACTGGCAGCAGATTTACTATACAAGCGAAAAAGAACGCTCCAGGATAGTGTACGGGCAGGAGAACTCATATACGCTTGTGCGGGCCGACGCCAACCAGATAACAAGTTTATTTCCCGAGCAGGCCTACTTTATCCGCGACCAGAAGCAGCTCCTCGAACGCGAAGCGCCTCGCTGAGTCTCCCGATACCCGAGACGGGTGCCCCTTGGGGGTGAATCTCCTTAAAACGGGAGGGTCTCGTAAGCGCAAAAAAAGATGACAATTGGCAGCTTTAAGTGCCAATTGTCCCTCTGGAATCTTAAAAAGATTCCGAGGACTAAGTCCCGGAAATCTTTCACCCTTAGGAACCCCTTTGGGGTTCCAAGGATTTAGTCCCGGGGATTCTTTGAATCCCACGGGAGATTTCTCGGGGCATCTCGTCTCCGGCCACGGGCTGCCTGTAACTATCCTCCCTCTGACCTGATTATAACGTTATAAGCTCAGGCAGGGTTTTCCTTGCCTTTTCTCTTCCACCATTCGGGTTTGGCCGGCTCCTGTACCTTCTGCTCCCACTGCTCGCCCTGCTTGTCAAACTGGACCTTATCCACTTCTATTTTTATCACCTGCACATCATGAATAACGTCGCCCTTATGGAGCATCTGGTCCTCGATAAGAACAGTCGCGGAGTCCTCACTAAACAGGATAGCCGTGACTACACCAAACCTCGGCTCAGGACGCTCGACTACCACTTCCTTTTTGCCGTCCTTCGACGCTTGTGTGGCAACCTTATAGCCGAGCATTCCGCAGACGGCTATGGCTGCAAGCACCAACCATTTCAGCGTTCCTTTATCCATGTTTTTCGGCCCCGCACCGTAAACGGCACAGGACTTCTCTCCTAAAAGTTATTGCGTCCAAATACGCCGACAATTACATCAAAGATGCGCATCGGCATTATTTTAATCGCGCTTAACTTCCCTGCCCTGTTTATTGTCCCAATAAACGCCATCAGAACAAAGGTAGTGTGAAATCGTCCGATAAAACCTCTCCTTGACGGCCCTTAATCTAAAGGGTCTTCTCTACTTTAGAATATACAATATGAATTGAGAATGAAGAATTGAGAAAGAGGGTTCGAAAAAACAAATTCTTAATTCAATTTGCGTGGATTTCCTGAAGCTTCTGAAGCTTCTGAAGCTCGACGGGATTTTCCGGATTCGCAGATGAGACGGTGCGGCTGGCCAGCTCCTTCATTGCTTCGCAGCGGATTGTTTTGCCGTAAAATCCGTTCTCATCGACCGTATAAACCGTCAGCGCCGCACCTGCTACCGCCGAAAGCTCATTTCTTCGGACAAGCTCGTTAAAGCACAGGCATCGTATCGATATATCCCGCCTGTCGTCTGAATCCGTCCTCTCGACCGATTGGACTAAAAAGTTCCTGTCAAGAAGCTCCATTCCGCAGGTCAAATCGTGTTTTTTGGGAACGGGCTGGATTGTCTGCTCAACGGGTATAGGTATATCCTCCCTGAACGAGGACTCCGCCCCCCTCTTCGAGGGGGACTCCGCAGGAATCACATGTAGCGGGATATGTTCAGTTTCCACGGAAGATTGCTCAGGGGATGATTGTGTTATGTGCGTCGCGCGGTCGAATAATCGGCGGCGAGCGAATACTACCAATTCCTGGACCACTGCGGCGGAGCGCTTCGCGTAGCTCTTGGCGGAGTGCCCGAAGGGGGACGCGATATCCTTGAGCCGGCCAAAGACATTACTGCCTTTAGACCCGTATCGCGCTTTGTGGCTCTTGATGAGCGTATAAATTCCGAAACCAGCCGCCAATACCACCGCAACCAGCAATTGACTATAAAAGGCATCCTCGCTGTTGCTTGCCGCCAGATTAATCATAATACAGCTCAAACTTGCGGTACGATTACGAACCTTTTTGGTCGGTCCTGCGCGTCAGCTCTTTGAGGGCCGCGCACTGAATGTCCTTGCCGTAAAGGTCTTTTTCGTCAACGCCGTAAACCGTCAGCGAAGCGCTGTCTATTTCGCTCTGCTGGTTTCGCCGAAGGACCTCATTAAAGCTGAGTTTCCGCATCGCGACGTCATTTTTGTCTTCGCCGTCGGTGTTTTCGATAACGCCCAGAAGGAAATCCATCTCGAGCATTTCCATACCGCCGGCAAGGTTACGTCCGGCTCTTGACTTTTTTTCCATCACAGCTTCTCCTGAAGGTTCTTCTGCCCCGCCCATTTCAACAATTCTTGTTCCTGTGCTTCTTCTAACTTCAAGTTTTCGTTCAACACCCCAGTTCATAAATATTTCCTCCATAAAATTTAATAATCCCGATAAAGCGGGACAGTCCTTTGAAACAAGCGGACATTATACAAAAGAGAGGCGGTAAAACCAAGTAAAATCTCCGATAGGTTGTTGAAATCCCGACGCACAGGACGATAATAGGTTTCTTATGATAAGAGATTTTCGTCATTATATCGCGGCAGGGATAGGATTGGCGCTTTTCGGGGCGGCCATTTACATTATCCACGAAAAGCTCAGCCAATACCATTTCCGCGATATCGTCCGCCAGTTCGAGCAATTGCCGAGGACGCACTTGGTCGCGGCGATGGTCCTGACGATTCTGGATTACTTTGTTCTGACGTTTTATGACGTAATGGCGCTGCGGTATATAAGGCATCCCGTCAAATATAGCAGGACCGCGATTGCCTCGTTTCTGGGATACGCGTTCAGTCATAATATGACGTTTTTGGGCGGTTCGGCCGTTAAATACCGGATTTATTCGATGCTGGGCGTATCGGCCGGCAAAGTCGCGGCGCTGGTCGCTTTCTGCATAGTAACATTCTGGCTTGGTTTTTTGACGACCGGCTCGATTGTGTTCTTGTTTTCATCGCAGCAGGTGCCTGCTGCGCTCCATTTGCCTTTTGTATCGGTCCGGCCGTTAGGCGCTATATTTTTGATTATCGTCACGGCTTACGTAACGCTTGCCCTTGCCAAAAAGACGCTTCTGCGGATACGCACCTGGGAATTTAAGATGCCCAAGCCCCGGCTGGTCGGTTTTCAGTTGATAATTTCCTCAATCGACTGGTTTTTGGCAAGCTCGGTATTATTCGTCCTGCTGCCGGCCTCAGGCGGACTTGATTTCTTCAAATTTGTGCCTTTTTTCCTTCTTGCTCAGGTTATCGGATTGCTCAGTTATGTTCCCGGCGGGCTTGGGGTATTTGAAACTGCAATGATTCTGCTTTTGTCGCCTTTTTACGAGTCGTCGGCGATAATCAGTTCCTTAGTGGTTTATCGCCTCACATATTATTTAATTCCCTTTGCCGTCGCCTCAGCGATTTTTGGGACGATAGGATTGATGCCCAAACGTGCCCGGTGAGCCGGATTAACCAATACATGAGACCTTAACGTCTGGGCCGCGGAGGTAGTTTGGAATGAGAGTGAGGGGGTCGGCGAATTCGTTTTTTTGGGCTTTTTGCAGGCCGAGGCGAAAAATGCCGGCTGCTGAGGGATTCCAGAATTTTTCATCGAGGATACGAACTTCGGGGCCCCCAAGGGGGACTCCGCGAAGCGCTGCGTTGCTAAATTTATCCTTATAGAAAACAAGGCCTTCGCCGATTAACGCAATCGGCTTATCTTTGAATCGATTCAGGAATTCATCAGCGGTCATCAATGAATCGGGCGATACCTTTTCCCACCCGGCAGGTGTGGTTTCATAGACAGCGATAAAGAATTGTCCGCGTTTAGCGTCTAAGATTACCGCCAGTCGTTCATTTAACTCTAAATTATTCTCTGCGGTAAAACTTATAACGTTAGAGGCGATGCAATCGAGGGTATCGACGGCGACGATTCTGGCGTTGTTGGCGAGGGCGTAAGTTTTCGCGATTGTTACGGCTATACGCAGGCCCGTGAAAGAGCCGGGGCCGACGGAGATATAGACCTGATTGATTTGCTCCGCCTTTTTCCCGAATTGGTTCAGCAGGTTCGTTATTGCGGGGAAAATCTCGGCACTATGGCGCATCGGGCCTGAAAATTCAACTTGGCCGAGCATTTTGGACCCTTGCGCCCCCAAGGGGGACTCCGCGAAGCGCTGCGCCAACAAAACAGAACCCTGCCTGCCGCTTGTCTCGGCGGCAAGTATCAAGTGATTGTCGACCAAATGGCCCTTCGCTTTGCTTCGGATTTTTGACTTCTCCTTAAAAACAACGGGCCAGCTTATATTAGCTGGCCCGGTCCTTGCAAATGAAATCCCTATTCATCGGGACTATTTCTTTGTGTTTGGATCTGCCGGTTTATTCGGGTCCTTATCGCATTTGCCCTTATCCCCTTCTGTAGTTGCTGCACAGAGGGCGGTCTTATTCGGCTCAGCGGGCTTATTCGGCTCGCACTTGTTGGGCTCTTCTGCTTTTACTAAAGTGCCGAAATCGCTGGCGCAGATGGTTACCTTGTTGGGTTCTGCGGGCTTGTTCGGCTCTGCCTTGTTGGGCTCGGCCTTTTCGGCTAAAACGCCGAAATCGCTTGCGCAGATAGTTACCTTGTTCGGCTCAGCCGGCTTGTTTGCGTCGGCGGGCTTGTTTGCGTCAGCGGCCAGGTTCTGCTGGGCGTAAGTTATCGTTACGAATGTCAACGTAATAACTGCCAGCACAATAATGAGTGATTTTGCCTTCATCGAAATTACCCTTTATTCTTTTTCTGAAGTTTACCCCGTGCCTATTTTAGAATCTCACCACTTATAGACGTTCATTTAGCCGCGTCAGAGCTAATGAAAAATAAATAAATCAGCCGTGAGATACCAAAATAGGCTCGGGGACAATTTCACAATGTTACCCGTTTCCTGGATTAAGTCAACGGAATTCCCACTATTTTTAAGAATATTGTCACTGAGTGACCCCGTGGAATTCCCGGCCCCTGTACATGGAACAGGTGGACTCCGGCTGCGCCTTCGTGTTTAGAAAACTCAAAACACAGACGTGTTCAGAAAACGCAAAACAGAGAGGCGTGTTCAGGGGCAAAACGTTATTTTTTGAAAAATAATCAATATTTTTGCTTCCGTAAAGTTATATAGACGCAGAACTTATAAAATGTTAGTAATTTAATTGCAAAATAATGCTTGACATATATCTTGTGAAAAGTAAAATACGATTTGTAGTAAGGTAGTCATATAACAATAAATAAAGTGTTTTATAAGTGAATAGCGGGATACCGACGGGGACGGAGTGCGTTCGGAAGTCCGAGGACGGAAAACGGAGTACGGAGGGCATTAGACAAATATACAAATGGCTTCTTTTTCTCTCCCTCGATACCCGGCCTCAGCTCGTAGTTGGGGCCGGGAAATATTTAAAAACCGGAAAATAGCAAATCTAAGAAAGGATACGATTATGGCAAAACCAAGAAGCACCTTTGATAAAGAATTCATTGTTGAAACGCTTGATCTGGAAGACAAACTTGAGATTGACATTCTAAGCAATTATGAAATGTCAGTCATTTCAGAAAACCTTCTAATAACCATAAAAGCGAGAAACGACTCGATTCAGTTCACACCCGAAAGATTGACTGAGGCAGATAAAGAGCAATAAACCGGAGAATTTAAAAAACAAAATCATTTAAAGGAGTCAAAAATGAGGTATGGAAGATTAATAAAATTCATCAGGATGGAGCTCAAACTAAGCCGGAAAGAAATGGCGAAATTGATGAAGGTGAAATTGAACTTCATATACGCCGTCGAGTCGGGCAGGTCGCGCGTGGGATACCGGACTCTCGTAAAATTGTCCCGCGCGACGCAGATACCCCTGTCGCTGTTAGTCGGAGAGGAATCCGTGCTAATCCTCGGCGGAGAAGCGGACACCGGGAGATTTTACGAGGCGATAAGAGAGCGGCTGATATACATCAACGACCTAATGAAAAAGGCGGAGGCGGCAGAATGCTAAACGAACAAGAACAATGGGAAGAGTGGTTAAAGAGCAGGCCGGGGATGGAAGACCGGCTGATGCAGTCCATCGTGGATGAGATTGCCAAAGAATGTTACAGGTGGAACAAGGAATCGGATTATCATCAACTCTGCTACAAAATCAGCAAATTCATCGACGAAATGATGGTCCTTGGACACAACGGGGCCGAGTATTTCGTCGAAAACAAGATAATCACGAATGACGAAGAAATCACTGAAATGCAATGACAAGCCCGGGCAGGCAAAAAATCAGTTTCATCGCGTTGTATCCGTCGGAGTTTCTTTCGGATTTGCTTTTAATGCCGGCGTTAGCGCGGGGGGTGTATATCAGCATCATCCTGAAGATTTACAACGACGGCGGAAGGATACTTTACGACGTAAACCAGTTGGCGAATTTATGCGGCCTGACGGTCAAAGAGTTTGAGAAAGCGTTCGAGCAAATTCGACACAAGTTCAGGACCAAAAAAAGACCGAACAAGACCGAATTGAGCCACAAGCGATGCACGATTGAAATCAATAAGGCCAGAAAACGAATGCAAGTTGGGCAAACAGCAGGACTTATGAGCGCTCAAAAAAGAAAAAACTCCGTCAACGTAAATGCAACTCCTGTTGAACACCAGTTGAACTCCTGTTCAACAACGAGACGAGACCAGACGGAGACAAGACAAGATAAGACGAGACCAGAAACGTATTCGAGGGCCATACCCGATATACAGCCCCCCACAGGACCAATGGCGAATACGATGAAAAAGGTTTTCGATTCGTTTCAAAATTCTTGTCCGTCTTCGGATTCGGCTTCGGCTAAAGATTCGGTTTCCGTGGAGATGGCGTTAAGGCAGGTGATGGCGCCTAAGACGGCGTCTGATTTGTCGGCGTTGAGGAATTTTGCCGGTTGGTGCGCGTCGGAGGTCCTGGCGGGGCACAGGAGCATGGAATTTTACAAAAGAGCGGTTGACCTGGCGGTCGAGGCAAGACAAAAAGGGCGCAATCGTTTTGCGTACTTTTTCAATTTAGCCAGGAGAGAATTTGGATACATACCGGCAACAAAAAAAATATAGGAAAGGAGCAAAATCATGAGTGAAACGAATGCAGAACAAAAGACAGCGGACTTCGCGGATGGGGACAAGTGCGTTATCGAGGCCAAGAGGAAGAGGAACTTGAAATTGTGGGGGCATTACAACGGGAGGGAATGTTTTATCGTGTCGCGCCATCGTGACGCGGCCATAGTCGAGATACCATCGTTAAAGGAGATGATAATATGCAGAACGAAGGATTTACGCCCCGTCCAGACGAAAGAGTAACGTTAATCGTCGGAAGCGACCGGCCGGCGTACCTGGATTATGAGGACGCGGTCAAACTGGCTAATTTAAAATTTCATTTATGCAGTGGACATGTGCGAACTTCAAAAGATTTCCAGATTCAAAGGCTGATAATGAGACCGCCCAAGGGGATGGTTGTTCATCACAGGGACGAGGACCCGTTCAACAATCGGAAATACAACCTCGAAGTAGTGTCAAACAAAGTCCACGGACAAAGACACAATATTAAAAATAAAAGATTCGGTTTTTCAAAAGTCGGCACAAAATTCAAACCAAGTATAGGAGGACAAATACAATGAGATTTGACATAGGGACATTTGACACGGAGACAGAGGCGGCGATGGCGTATGACTGGGCGGCGAGGATTCTTTACGGGCCGAAGGCGATGACGAACTTTCCGGATAAAATCGTGCCCGCGCTTGCCGCTTATCTGATTCGGACCAGCGAAGGCTACTTATTCGATGTAGGTTTCAGAAAACGCTCGTCGGGCGAGTTTCGTTTTATGACCTGCCGGGTCGTGACGCCGCCGGGGCCTTACTACATGGCAAAACACGGCCTGATAACGGTCGTGGAGAAAGGAATGCTCGGCTACAGATGCATACCCGTCGATGGCCTCGAAACCCTCTACATCAACAATAAAAAATATACGGTAGTTCCGTAGGCAAATAATATGAGAAGCAGGACACAAAATAAAATTCAGCGGGTCGGCTGCGAGGAGGAAATCGAGCGGGAAATCGACCTGCTGCGCACGAGGGTCGAGCTGCTTGCGGGCGTTGACCGCGTGCTGATGGAAATGTACCTCAACGGAAACGGCTCCTTGGCGCAGATGGCCGTGCTGGCGGGCGTTACCGAAACGAGCATGGCCAGGCACATTAACAAGCTTGCCCGCCGGCTGCTGGATAATTCTTATACGGCCTGCCTGCGAAGCCGGGACAAATTCACAGACCTGGCGCTTGAAATCGCGAAAGATTATTTCGTCGCAAACCTCTCGATGAGGGAAATCGCCGAAAAACACAACAAAACCTTTTACTTCGTCAGAAAAACCATAAAACGAGCGCAGCGCCTCGCGCAGGCGCAGCCGAAGTCCCCCTTGGGGGCGAAGCGAATGAAAACCAATGCGAATCCATATAGATAAACAATTTGATACTATGGTTCCAATTACAGAGAGGGTATCGACCGTCATGCGGATGTTCGGCCTCGACTTGGAACGCTTAAACGAGCGCTCACAGGCGCACAAATGCGACGTAGAGGTCAACCAGGGGAATATAGTTTACATAACCGGCCCATCGGGCGCGGGCAAAAGCGTCCTTCTGCGCGAAATACAAAACAAACTCCCCGCCGATGAGCGAATCAGCATTGACGACATAGAATTACCTCACGACAGGGCAGTTATCGACTACGTCCCCTCGGAGACTACGATTGAGGCGCTTCAGATGCTTGGCTACGCGGGATTAAGCGACGTCTTCTGCACGCTTACGCCGCCCGCCTGTTTGAGCGAAGGACAAAAATACCGCTTCCGCCTGGCCTGTGCGCTTTCGGCGAAAAAGCCGTTTGTCTTTGCAGACGAGTTCTGCTCAAACCTCGACCGCATCACCGCCGCCGTTATCGCATACAATGTCCGCAGGTTCGCGGTAAAAAACAAAATTACTTTTTTCCTCGCCTCAAGTCACGAAGACATCCTCGCCGATTTGCAGCCCGACGTGCTCATCGTCAAACATTTCACAGGACCCGCGGAAGTAACTTATAAAAATGGAACCTTGCTCAATAGCAAAAAATCTTGAAATCACCCCCGGCACAAGGGCTGATTACGAATCGCTTAGCCAGTATCATTACCGCGAGAGTCATCTCGGCCCCTACGCCGCGATTTACGCGTTGAAACCTTGTAGGGTGGGCTTTAGCCCACGCGGCAATTCATCTGATGGGCTAAAGCCCATCCTACCGGCTGTTGGCGTAATTATTTACTCAATGCCGACGGCGAGTTGCCAGATGCGCAGCGCCGCAATTCCGTTTCTCGCCGGCCTCGACAGGCGTACCCGCCTCAAACTAATCAACGCCAATATCCGCACCATCAGCAGATGTATCATCGAGCCGAGGTTCCGCTCGCTGGGCCTTGCCGTAAGGTTAGTCAAAGAAACAATGCCCCTTATGAATGTCCCCTTCATCGAGGCCTTAGCGGTAATGGGCCAGGTAAATCCCTTTTTCGAAAAAGCCGGCATGACACGCCTGGACTCTCCCGCTGCGGTATCAGTCGCCCGCCTCATCGAGGCCCTTAGCGCAGTCAGCATCGATGAGCGGGATTTAATCGACCCGGTTCTTGTGCATCAAAAACTTTCTGAACGCTGTTCGGATTTCATCGAAAACGAAATGACCCGATTCCTTCAAAGCTATGGCCAACGCCGATTGATGCCCCCCGGTATCGAACGCACGAAATTCATCCTCAGCAAACTCACCAGCAGGCCCGTCTATTATTACTGGCAAAACCCGAACCGTAATTTTGTGTTGTAGGGGCAGGCCTTGTGCCTGCCCCAATCAGGGCAACCACAAGGGTTGCCCCTACGAAAGAACTGAATATGAGGCAAATACCAATATCAAATCTTCTCCCGCACCCCGCCAATCCGAACGTGATGAGCGAATCCAACTTCCGCAAGCTCGTCCGCAATATCGAGAAAACCGGCCTGTATGAGCCGATTGTGGTTCGACCGCACCCGGAAAAGCGGGATTGCTTCGAGATTATCAACGGCCATCACCGCGTGAAGGCCCTCGAAAAAATCGGCCGGAAGGAAGCCGATTGCGTCGTCTGGAACGTCGATGACCAGCAAACGGAAATCCTGCTTTCAACCCTCAACCGATTAGGGGGCGTCGATTCCCCGTCAAAAAAAATCGCCCTCCTCCGCGAGCTGACCCAGCGAATCGCTTCAAAGGACCTCGCTAAACTCCTCCCCCAGACCGCCAAGCAAATCGAACGCCTGATAAACCTCAAGCTGTCAATCAAACCGCCTCAAATCAACGCCGATAGCTTCGCGATTCCCCTTGTCTTTTTCGTCACAAAACCACAACAGGAAATTATCGAAAAAGCAATCGATTCAGCAACGCAAGCCCCCAACTTTATGTTGGGGGTTAAATTAAAACCTCACCGCCGAGCCGCTGCCCTAACCGAAATCGCAAACCAATTCTTGAAGGAAAAGATATGTCTAACGGAAGCAAACTATCAAAAAAACAACGCGAAGTAATCGATGATTTATTCACAGGCGTCACCGAGGAGCAGCAAATCCTCGACAATCACAAAGTTGACCGCCGGCTGTTCGATAAATGGATGGCAGACGTTACATTCGTCGCCGAATTCGACCGCCGCCTCGAATCAGCCCGCAGAAAAAGCGAGCTGATTATCGCCCGCTACGCAACCGTGGCCGCGTCAAAATTGGCGATGCTGACCGAATCCGAAAGCCAGGAAACCTCCCGAAAGGCCTGCCTCGATATCATAGGCCTCCTGAGACCCGATAAAAAACAATCAGATTCGCCTGAAATGGACGATTCAGAAACCCGCCCCGCCGACCTCCCGCCAGAAATCGCAAGTCGGCTATTGGCTGCTTTGGCGGTAAAAGAGAACAAGGGAGCAGAACAGAAATGACCAATAAGGGAAGGGTGACACGACGCCAATTTATGGTACGCATAAATTTGTTGGGCGGTCACCCTTAATCATCCAGGCCTTCAGTGGGCCGATTATGAGCTATGTCCCCCTGTAAAGTATAAGGCACTTTTTGAAAAAAGCAAAAACCGTTTCAAATATTGTGCATTGTATTTGGAATCAAAACGAAGAGAGACGAAAGCCCTCTTGTCTCGCCCTCGCTTTCTTTTGTCGGGTTCGTCTCTCTTGCAAAAAACCTATAACTATGTCTTTCCATTTAAAGTATAAGCCACGTTTTGGCCGGGCGTTAATAAAACCGAAAATATTTTTGAGAAAAAAAGCGAATGGCGTTATAATCGGCCACTTCGAAAAAGGAGACAAAAATGAAAATTGCGATTGGCTCGGACCACGCGGGTTTTAAATACAAAACGCAGATAATTAAATGGCTCATCGAAAATGGCCACAAAGTCGATGACTTCGGCACCGACTCGGAAAAGTCGTGCGACTACCCGGACTTCATCCGCCCCGTCGCCCAGGCAGTCGCCGCGGGCAAATACGACCGCGGACTCGTTATGGGCGGCTCGGGCAATGGCGAGGCAATCGTCTCAAACCGAATCAAAGGCATCCGCTGCGCCGTCGCCTGGGACCTGCGCTCCGAAAAGCTCAGCCGGCTGCATAATGACGCGAACATCCTCTCCCTCGGCCAGCGAATGATGTCAATCGAAGAGGCCCTCGAAATCGTCGAACTATGGCTCGCCACCCCCTTCGAAGCCGGCCGCCACCTCACCCGCATCCAGAAAATAGACGCAGAGGCACAGCGCTTCGCGGAGTCCTCCTTGGGGGCGCAACCGGAGTCCCCGAAGGGGGCCTTGTGATATAAAATAATGTCTAAAAAGACAAAATTTAGAATTGTTATTACTGCAATACTTATTGCCGGGGCAATTGGATTACCATTAATATTTAACTATTATAATACTCACGAAACCTCCATTGGCTATGCTTTGAACTATCCGCCTAAAACATATTCAACGCCTATTTGCACTTTTATTTCTCCGAGAGGATGGGAGGTTGAAATTAAAAATAACAAATTTAACAAGGAATCCAATATTTTTGCCACTTTAATGCGATTGCCATTCGGTCATGAAAAAGAATTCCCTGCAAGACTCTGCGGTATCTCCTTATTTTTTCAAATAAATAATGATGAAAAAAGATATTTAAAAACAAATCTGGGCAAATTCGCTCAAGATGTAAACGCAACACGAACTATTATTCCGATTGAAGGCAAAGATGTTATTTTTTATCGTTACGAAGGACCATTATATCCGGATTTTAATCCAATTAATTCATCAGCCACAGGGCATAATAACAGAATCACATCGGTAACTATTGGATTTTGCTCAGATTTTGGATTCGGAGGCTTTTTTTGGGGGCTGCCTGAAAATGAAAAAGGCTTTTGGAAGACAGTAAAAAGTATTAAATGGAAATTATAAATCATTATAAGATATAAGAAGACAGGAATGGCTTTAGCATATCATTACTAATAAAGAAAATCAGGATGGATTAACCTGTCCTGCATATCAAGCATTTCCGTATGATATTCTTTTTTAAAAACAAGGAGGAATTATGACCACCATTTCCTTTTCTATTTCTAAAGCAAAATCTATGTATGAATCACTTCGGCGAACCAGGCCCGCGACAAAACAGGACCTCAAAAACTATATCAAGGTCTTTCTCAATATCGACGTGCCTGATAAAACAATCTGCCCCGAACACCATAACCCGCTCGATTATTTATGGCATTGTTTCAACAATGATTTCGTGAATCCAAAACCTGCGAACAATGATTGCGTCGTCTGGGCAAATCGTGGCGGCGGTAAAACCGACCTCGCCGCCGTCGCCACCCTTCTCGACTGCGTCTTCAAACCAAATTGCCAGGTGCGAATCCTCGCCGGCTCAGAAGACCAGGCAGGCAGAATGTATCAATACCTCACGAACTTCCTGCGAAACGGCTTCGACAAATTTCTCGATGGTCCCGTCCGCAAAACCGGCTGCCGGTTCCTCAATGGCTCCGCCGTCGACGTTCTCACGCAATCGCAATCAAGCGTCCGGGGCCAGCACATCCAGAAACTCCGCTGCGACGAGGTCGAGCTTTTCGACCCCGACGTCTTCAACGCAGCGAAATTCACAACTCAAAGCACTGACAACGTAATCGCCGCGATGGAATCAATCAGCACTATGCACAAACCCTATGGCCTTATGCAAAAAATTGTTTCTTCCATTCTCTGTCTTCCGTCCTCTGTCCTCCGTCCTCCGATTTTCAAATGGTGCCTTTGGGAAACAATCGAAAAATGTATCGACCGAATCTGCTCGCAATGCCCGCTATGGAGCGATTGCCAGGGCAAAGCAAAACAGGCCGCCGGCTATCTCAAAATCGATGACTGCATCACGCAAATGCGCCGTTCCAGCAGGGCCGCGTTTGAAGCCGAAATGCTCTGCCTCAAACCCAATCTCGAAAACGTCGTCTTCGATCAGTTCGACCCCGCCATTCACATCAGGCCCATCGATTACAATCCCAACCTGCCCCTCTATCGCACGCTCGACTTCGGCTTCGCGAACCCCTTCGTCTGCCTGTGGATTCAGGTCGATACCGAAGGCGTCGTAAGAGTGATTGACGAATACATCCGCTCCCGCGCCACAATCGACGTCCACGCCGCCGAATTGAAAACCCGCACCCCGGGCGGCGAATCGCGAGTCGTCTCAACCTTCTGCGACCCCGCCGGCGCAGGAGCAAATGACGTAACAGGCACAAGCGCCGTCCGTGAGCTTCGCGCATTAGGCATAAACGTCCGCTACCGTCGAAGCGGCATCACCGAAGGTATCGAGCTTGTCCGCCGCGCCATCCGCGATGGCGCTGGCATTTCCCATTTTATAGTTTCCCCCCAATGCCCCCGCCTAATCGAAGCCCTGACCTGTTACCATTACCCCGATACCCATACTATTGATGAACTCCCCCTCAAAGACGGCCTATACGACCACCCCATCGACGCCCTCCGCTACTTCTTCATTAACTATAGAAACACCGCGCAAACAAAATGCAGGACTTATTAAATGGTTGTTTCGGGTGATTTATGCGCATAAAAAAAACAGGACTGGGTCGGAGGGAGGGGAGAAAGCGAGATATCCCAGCCCTGTTGTTGGCTTATATAATCACACCAAACGCTCGCCGCTTCTCGGCGGACACAGGCATAATACGCCTAATGGTGTGGGATTAAACACAGGCTAATTCTCGCGCCCAAACTATTAAGTATTCTAACACAAACGCACCGTTTAGGCAAGGGAAAATTCCAAAAAAACCCGGAAAATTCTTTCTGAGGATAAAAAAACTGGGCTGCGGTCAGGAGGGAGGAGAGGAGAGAATTACCGCAGCCCGTGGTCATCGTTCATATCTGCATACGCAGATTAACTCAATAGGTTCAAACTCTTCAATAAAATCGTAAATATTTAATCACTTTACCGGCGCCAGTCAAGAACTTTTTACAAATTTTTTGACGAAAATCCGTAGTAGCAGCTCGCTCCCGTGAAGCTTTCCAGGCAATGCCGCTCATCGTCATAAACCCCGAACCTGTAATACTTTGGGACAATTTGCCCCCCCCGCCTCACCGCGACGCAGGCAATAATCCCCCGAAATTCTATGGGAATTCCACTTTCCAGGAAAAAAAATAACGAACTCTTATCATCAATCGTAAGCCCGCCACCCCCTTTCGATTTTGTCGCGCAATCAGCCGCATGAACAAATTAAGGCAACCTCTAATAATTGTCATTCCGAGCGAGCGGAGCGAGTCGAGGAATCTGTTTTTAATAGATTTCTCCGCTTCGCGATGCTGCGCATCGCTTCGGTCGAAATGACCCCGTGCCGGGACGGTGCAAAACGTGTTTTTAGAGGTTGCCTTAAGCAAAAATCCTGACAATACAATACGCCTTTGCTATGAAACCCCGACAGTTTATAATTCTCGCCGAAGGAAGTTTGATTTTAGGAGATTGGATTATGTTGATAAACACACATCTGAGGAGGTGACCCTTTTATCTGCGGAGCTTATTCGTTTCTCACTCAACCGGCTCGGCAGGTATTTTCTCAGGGTTTGCCGTGGTCAATAAACCTCGCATTATCTTCTGTAGCTCTAAAACCGGCTCGGTTTCAGAGCCAAGAAGCGCATAATGACCGCAAAATACATTGCCCCCTTTGGCTATCGACAGATAAATCTCCTTTAAATCCGTCCCAATCATTTGCCGTCGATATGCATTGCAAAAACACCGCCGGAAATATTCCTCCTGCCTCCCTATAAGTAATATCAAGGTCTTCCGTCCATTTCTCATGAAGGTCCTATGATTTCAAAAAATGCTCAAACGGCGAGTCATTCAGTTGAATTGTTACGGGATTGCTGTATTTTGTTATCGCGTACGAACCCGGGTTTACTTTATAAGTCGGCAGTGCGAATTGAAGATTAATGGTCGTCAGGGGTTGCCTCATACGATAATTCAATCGTTCGATGTAACAGGTATCTTTGATAATTTCACCGGGAGGCAGATTCCCATCAGCGTTGTCCCAGGGAGTTATATGGTCAATTAAACTCTCGTTAATGCCTGCTCTGTTATTGTTCTGATCAGTAACTATGAAATGCAATAAGCTGTGAAGTTTCTTTAAGGAATCGGCTGTTCGCTGACGTTCTGGACTTCGATAACCAGAGGTAAACTCATACCCCGCTTATATATAGTGCCTGCCGGCGCTGTTAATCGCATCCGCAAACCGTTCAATGGCTCGCCCCAGGCCCCTTTTAATCTCTGTGCGACAAGAGCTGTTTCGTCAAAATAGATGGAACGATCGTTTGAGGGAGCATTGATGGCCTTGTTGGGGGTTTCTGTGGCAAAAGTTGTTAATATAATCAAAACCAATATTACTAATAAGACGATCCCGTATATATTCTTCAGGTGAATCTGTTTTCGAGATAACCCTGAATTCAGCATACTTATCTCCTTATATATTATGTTTGTCGAACAATCAAAGGTGCAAATCCCTGCCGGCCATTTTATCCATAATAACTGTAAGACCCGCCCCGCTTGCTGTCAAATATGATTTCGCCTTCATCAATATCTATGAGCGATTGCATCAGCTGCGTCTGTCAGGGATTTTCTGCTCCCAAACGACATGAGCCGCGTGCTTGTTATTTATAGTCAGAAAGGCCAGAGAGAAATCGCCCCGTGAAATTATCCGTGGAATCCAAAGGGCCTCGCTCCTGAAGTCTCATAAATATTTAAGAGGTGACCGGCATTCAGAACATTTTAAGACTTCTAAAAGCGCACGACACCAATCGCCCGTGAGCTCGGACCATGCCGCTCCGTCGTATATTGCAATATAGTATATCAATAATATATATTAATAGATATAATGCCATATCAGTACTGGCCCGCTGGGTATTATGGGGCGTTATACAAAAGAGAATTGTTTTGGTTTATTTACACCTAACGGATTTTGCGTTTTCCCATTTATTGCTTATAGCCCCATGCCATCTATGGTTTAATGCTTCTGTCTTCCGCCTTCTGACCTCTGTCTTCCGATTCTTGAATGTTTCACGTGAAACATTTTACCGCCCTGCCGGCCGGAACCTAATTTTTGCCAGGCCCTTTTCAATCTTTCCTGCTTCGTCTTAGCTTTTTATGATATTTAGGAGATTTGTCAAACGTCTGCTTTGATTTTTACCCCCCTGCTCCGGAAAAATTATAAATCATAAATGCAAGAATGTTTCACGTGAAACATTTTACCACCCTGCTGCCCGGAACCGTTTTTTACCAGGCCCTTTTTGAGACTTCCTGCTTCTCATAGTTTTCTATGAGATTTAAGAGATGCGTCAAATGTCGGCCTGTTTTTGAAACTTGCACAGCATTTTTCGCGAATTTGTCAAAAAAGGGCCCAAAAACCGCGTTCTTATAGGTAAAAACCGCGATTTTCTTGAAAATGTTTCACGTGAAACATTTTTTAGGCTGGCTTATAGGATTGCCTATTCGCCTGATATTT
>Ga0105104_10000957_pt1 | contig 22461 bp, 36 predicted proteins | sample PPLLaktember2015_3_FD_87034 | JGI IMG/M metagenome (GOLD analysis project Ga0105104, IMG submission 87034) | Freshwater sediment microbial communities from Prairie Pothole Lake near Jamestown, North Dakota, USA - PPLs Lake P7 Core (6) Depth... | ecosystem: Environmental > Aquatic > Freshwater >... | reverse complement strand
GTGCGTCACCTGTGAAGATTGTACCTAATAGTTTTTTAACATCCTTAACCACATCAATCAACTTAACTATACTTCGTTTTGTGTCATCCACAGTCATTACAAAATTAGCCGCCTCATCAGCACTCATACCAAATTGGCCTATCAATAAGCCCATTGCACCTGTTAAGTCACCTTTAATAATCAAAATTATAGCAGATATCAATTGACTAACCCGTTCGAATGCCGCCGATAATACCCCTGTTTTAGCAGATACCCCAAGTATAGCCCCGCCAGTAATACCCAACACTGTGCCTATTTCAGTTAATGCCAGTATGACAATTAAAACCGGCGCACTTAATGCAGCTAAGGCCGCCACAACTCCACCTACAACCGTTATTAATCCACCAAATAATGTTATTAATATTGGTACAATTATCCCGCCAAGGCCAAACACTCTTATCACATTTTGCATCGCTGGATCAAGTTTGGTAAACCCATCAATCAAGTTTGTTAAATATGGGATCGCTGTATCATTTAAAAAATCAAATAATGGTTTAACAGTTTCTTGTAATAAAGCGTTGAATGTATCTTTTAATGTTGATAGTTTACCTTCTAATGTCTTTGACCCTTCAGCCATACCATTATAAAATTTACCACCTTTATCAGTTGCATCAACCATCGCTTGCTCTACTTCTTTATATGATACTTTACCTTCTGACATCCTTTTGCGAACTTCTTTCATTGTCTCACCAGTCCGCGCGGTTATTTCATTAAGCGGATTCCAACCACGGTTAATTAATTGATTTAAGTCACCTGCTTGCAATCTACCCAATGAAGATACTTGACCTATAACTACACCCAAGCCTTTAAATCGTTCCTCATTGCCAAGCGATATGTCACCTAATCTACCCATCAATGGTAATACTTTTTCCTGACTAATTCCAAATTGTAACAGGGTTTTGGTAACTTCTGATAAACCTGTGATTTCAAATGGTGTTTCTGCGCCCATCTTCTTTAAATCACTTGTCATTTTAATTGCCTCTTCTTCAGAACCTAATAAAACTTTAAAGTCAGTTTCAAGATTTTGCACTGTAGCACTATATTTTAAACCCTGTACAACTAACCCAGCCAAGGGCAACGTAATACCAGCGGTCAAAGCTGTACCAAAACCCATCATTTTACCACCAATATCAGATATCTTGTTACCAATTTTACTTAAAGCGTTAGATACTTGTGAATCACCACGAATACCCATCCTACCGAATATATTAAATATTTCCATCTGTTCACCTTCTTACTATTGCTTAATATTATCGATTTCTTCTAACATAACCTTCATATGGTTATCTTTATGAGCCGTATTTTTTGGGTGTGACACAACCTTATATATTAGATTTTCATAATCAATCAAGTCACCAAATTCAATTTCCCAATCTGAGGTATAAAACTTATATTGAGTTTTGACCGTCCATTGACCGGCTATCAAAACATTTTTAATACTCCTTGTACCGACATAACCATTTATAGTAGTATCAACATATGATTTTATAGCTCTGTTATTTTCATTCAAAGTATTGGTTGGTCTCTTCCTTGTACATTCAATATAAAAATCGTCGATCATATTATCACCACCAAATTAACTTATGTTCTAAAGTCTCTTTATAAACACATCTATATTGATTTAATGCAATCATTAAGTTTTTAGGATAACCATTTAACATATCAGTATCAATTGTATATGTGTAATCATCAATAGTCTGTGATTTAAATAAAGGTGATATCTTTGCCAAATTACATTTAATCATTTGACTAGCAATAATTTTTAATGGTACAGGATATTTAACTTTAACTATTATTACACTATTACCTTCATCTTCATCCTGAATAGTATTGATACCATTTAAAATAAATTTATTAGTTTCAACACTATCAATGGTATAAACACCGTCATTTCTAAAACTATTGTAAATTCGTATAGTATCATTAGCTATAAATTTTTCACTCTCAATACCTGTCATATTAACACTATTATCACTACTTATAAACGTGATATCACTATTATTAACAGCATCACTAACAGCATCCAAAAAATCGCTCCTGCAATAATCACATATGGTTTGTTCAGCAATTGGTATATTTAGACGAATTAATGTATCATAGGTCGTATCCGTTATTTGCAATATTGATTTCACTTCAGTTAATGTTACAATCATATACTCACCTTCCTTTTTAATTTAGTATCATCCAGTTTGTTTATACGATTAATTATATTTTGTTCGCAGGTATTTTTATCTTCTATACTCATAGTTGACTGTTGAGAATTTGATATTATTGAATTATAGTATTCATCAAATGTATTGTATTTACATATACCTTTTTCTAATTCTAATAAATATAAATCCCATACATTGGCTTTTAATTCTTTCTCGTTTAATTCATGCATACGCTCAATACATTTACTATAGAGGGTATACCCTTCTACAAAGTTTAAATCCATAATGTATTGAACGTATGTAAAATCATGATAATAATTCATTAAGTTTTCTATGACTGTTAAAGAATTGAAACGGTTTATAAGCATGTTATAAGTTAATAAATAAGTATCACAATCTGTAATGTCATCTACTATTTTTGCAGGTCTTTTAATTTTTTTTTATAGGCCGTCATATCAATATTTATTAAATCCTTAAATATGCTAGGTAGACCATTTAACAATAGTTCTTTAAATGTATTAATTACTATATCGCCGTCTAACTCACTAACTGTTTGTATATTCATTTCTTTATAAGATCCTACTAACTCATAAATACTTGTTTCGGCCAAATGCATATTTGAAAATATAAAACTGATACCATTCAAATAAACTATATTCTGTTTACTGTTTAATGATCCAGCTTCTTTTAATATTTTATCAAAATCAGATGTAACTAATTGCTCTATATATTTATTAAACTCAACTTCTTTAAAAATCTTACTTATAATCATTATTTCCTTAAATTTTAATTTTCTCATTTTACACCTCATATATTTTTGGAATTTTAATATTAAACTACATAATCCCAGATTTCGAGTGGTGCATCTGTTGGTGTTGCCGCTGCATAAAATCCGGTGTATGTCATTTCACTAACAACTTCATCTTTTTCCTTAAATTCTAATGATATGTTATCGATATTTAGAGCATTTAATACTTTTATCAAACAGCTTGTACCATCCATTTTCAAGCCTTTAAATGTTATGTTAGTCACAACATCTGCGGCCGCTATTTCTAGATCAAAGGCTATTTTTTTATATGTACCGTCTTTATCAGCCCCATCAGATACAGTTATAGGCAAACCATAAGCCAAGTTCGTGTATGTTAGTTTAAGAAAATTAACAACCAACTTAACTAAATATGTGTCAACCCGTCTCATTTGCTTAGTAGGTCCATACGCACCATCGTATTTTATTTCCTTAATTGGCTTTTCAATAATTAACTTTGATCCACCTCTGGTTGCACCAATTATTAAATTTTCTGTACCATAATTTTTATAAATTACTCCTTCACCAAGCATAATATCACTTGCCTTACTTGGTACAGTTGGTGAAAATACACCTATAGCCATTCAAACCACTCCTTTCTTTTAAGATACATACTCGAATAATTCTATTGGACATGTAGTACCCGCACCGGCTTTATAATGCCCAACAAATTCGGCCGAATTAACTAACTCGTTTTTTTCTTCAAGTGCAAGATCAATGTTACCGTCATTTAATGCATTGAGCAATACAATTTTCACTTTTTTACCATCCAACCTTTGACCAACTAATGTGACATTTTCGATATAGTCATCCTTGGTTAATTCAAGATCCGGTTTGATTAATCTGTATGTAGTTTCATTAGTATAATCAAAATTTGCTCCATTTAAACCGACAATTGCTGAATTTGTCTGAGCTTGAATCAATTCTATTGAATCAATGTAAAATACAGTTTCCGCACTTGGTGCACCATTTAATACAACACTTACACCTTTAACGCCAGTCCATAAACCAGAACCAGTTGTACTAAATGCAGATTTTAACACTTTAAAGGATGTCCATTCATCGGCATTTAATGCGGAAGCTTCTACATCATAATATTTATAATTTGTTAAAGTACTAAATGCATCGTTATGGAATATGATTCTTATATCACTTGTCCCCAAATCTGCCAATTCAGCTGTTGTAATGTAAATGCTAAAACCGATATAATCACTGGTAGTTGACGTTTCAGCATTATCAAATACTGTTAAATCTTTATCAGCTGTAAATACCTCGTGTATTCCATGAACTGTTGTTCCAGCTGTACATTTTGCCGACTGATCCCCGCTATTCACAATAGTTGTTTCGGCAGTATATGCACCACCTGTATCATCCCAATCTTTACTTGCCCATGCTCCGTCTGATTCACAGTCAGATATTATTTTTCTATTAAAGTATTTTAAATATAATTGTTCAATCTTAATTCTACCAATCAATGTATCATATCTAACTAATGGTACACCGTTAGTATCCAATTGAGGACCATATAAACCATCAGCTTTAATTGTATGAATATTTCGTTCTATATCCACTTTACAACCACCTCTGGTTGCACCAAGTAATAATTCAGTTGGTAAGTTATAATTTAGATAAACATTAAATTCACCTAAAATTATATCATTTGCGACTGGAATCGTTGGCGTTGCAACACCTATAGCCATTCAAACCACTCCTTTCATTATCTAACTTTAAGTATATACCTTTGCTGAATTCGACAAACATCTGATTCACCGGAAGGTATTTCACCTTGGAATTCTAAATAACAATGATAAAAACCCTCAGCTTGTGATTCATAACTATAATTTAACCCGGCCTTTACTGCGGCCGCAGCTGTTAATATATCTGAATCATCATTACTATCATTCCAAAAATTCAATTCTAAGGTTACGTCGTCACGTAGTCTTACTGTGCTTACACTACCAGGAAAATAATATGTGACACAAGGATATACGCCATCCAATGAAGGTACTTCAGCATCATATACTTGTATTGTTGTTAACCCATCTAATCTACTTTTTATCCTTGTTTTTAAATCAATTAAGTCCATGTGCCAAATTCCTCCCTACAATATTCGTTAATGCATCTACATGATTATATAATGCTGGTCTCATAAATGGTCGTGCTTTCATTCGCCGCGTTCCCATCTCAACATATCCACTGTAATGTGACTGATTAATTAACTCTAAATATCGATCTATCATACCGCCTCTGATTCTATAATCATTTCTACTTTTTAAATAACCTGTGTCAACGGGTACATATTCATCCATTTTGCTAACTCCAAATTTACCAGCTTCATGTAATGCTGCTAATTTATTAACTCTTAATATATTTAAAATTCTAGAAGTATTGTCCGTTATTTGTAATCTGATCCAACCTCCCGCCGATCGATTAATCATACCATCACCTATCTTCTAATACTTCAGTATACAATTTATTTATTTTTTCACTATAAGTCGTCATATTAAGAACTTTACTTCTATTCAAAATAGATTCTTTATCATTTCTATTATTATCAAAATCTATTTTAAATAAATTAATTGCTTCAACGATATCCAATGGATCTGACATGTCACATGTGTAATCTGCCAGCTTACAATTATTTTGTGTAATAACTGGTATCCCACAACATAACGCCTCTCCTATAGTTCTAGTTATTATTCGATTCGGAGATATTAGACCATCAACTGATCTATAAACTTTTTCCATGTCTGTTACTCTACCCATAAGATCGCCAAGCCCACCTAATTCTTTTAATCTACTTAATAAAACGTCCCAACCTTTTGACAATGGTAAGTCAAAACCATAAAAGTGTATTTTCAATCCAGATATTCGCTTACACGCTTCTATTAAACCCAATGTCATTTCGTAAAGATCTATGTCTTCTCTCGAACTATCACATACTAGTAAATTTATCCTACCTTCATTTTGTAATTTATGCTTATCACCGATATTACAAAATCTTGTTTCATCTATGACAGGGTAATCTAATGCACATAATTTAGATTCATCAATCATAACTTGCCAATGTGGTGTGAATTCAGGCCAAAAATAAACAAATCGTTTACTCCTTGGCCAATTTGATAAATTTTTATACAATGAATAACTCAATATATTTTTTGTCTGTTCAGGTCTAAAACAAGCTAAAGGACGACCGTGTATTACCCATATAATAGGTGCTTGATTTCTAACAATCCATGAATCACTACAGCCGGTATGCATTACGATTATATCAGTATCATCAATTAACTCATGACTTATTGTTTGTAAATTAAAATTACCTCTATTATCACTAACTCCAATTTTAGAATCTTGTCTAATTCCATTAACTGTAGTACCAGCATCTACAAAATAAACATTATTTCCACTCAATACGTCGGCTTTGACCATGTCCCGTGCCGCTTCATAAAGTCCACACTGGTTAGGTGCAAAGGGTGCTATATGTGTAATAATCATAATCGTCCTCTATCCTTTCTTATGTAACTTGTCCATCAATTACTTCTAGTTTAGACATTATGGATGTTAACGCATTACCAACAACAGTACCTAATGAATCACATTGATTTCCAACAGAACCAACAGAGCCTGAAATACTTGATGCTAACGATACCGCTGTACTTGCTTGAACTCCAACAGATGTAGTTAATGTACCTACACTACCAGTTTGTGTACCGATACTTGTTGCTTGTGTTCCTACTGATGTTGCCAATGTCCCTATTGATGTTGCTTGTGTTCCCACTGATGTAGTTAACGTACCAACCGAACCAACAGCTGTACCAATACTAGTTGACAAAGTACCAACTGAACCAACGAGTGTACCAACACTACCGGCCTGTGTTCCGATCGACGTTGCTTGCGCACCAATACTTGTCGCTTGTGTTCCTACTGATGCAGCAAGTGTACCAACACTACCTGTTCTAGTACCAACCGAACCAACAGCTGTGCCAACTGATGTTGTTAATGTACCGACTGATGTTGTTAGTGTGCCAACAGAACCAACAGCTGTACCGATGCTTGTCGATAATGTACCAACAGAACCAACAGCTGTACCAACAGACGTGGTAAGTGTACCAACACTACCAACTTGCGTACCAACACTACCGACTTGTGTACCAACAGAATCAACCATTGTATTAACTGAATCAATGACTGTAGCTGCTGAATCTACAACTGTAGCAGATGAATCAATAGTACTACCAGCTGTACTAAGTGTTGATGCTAATGGATCTAAAACTGTAGCAACTGATTCTAATATTGTAGCTGATGAATCAATAGCAGTTAAGCCCGCACCTATACTATCTAATTTTCCTTTAAGTGTATATGCCATTTTAAAAGACCTCCTTAGTTATCTTATAACCATTTTCGAAAAATAAAACTGTCAATCTTTGATTTGATTTAATAACATGTGATATTTACATTTTTCAATTTCCTCAGTAGTTTTAGCGACAATCAATCTACGTTCCCATTTTCGATATAAAGTTTCAGTTGATATAACCGGCCAAATTTTTGATTTTAATTTTAATTCTTCCTGTTCTTCAGTCATTAGTTAGCCTCCTTACTACATGCACTACGAAATGTAAGCAATTAACATGAAATAAACCGTTTGATCTAGCATTTGCCAATTCTTCTAATGTTAAAATCTTACCTTCATATGGTTTACACTCATCGCATATAGTACCGTGTGATGATACCTTAACTAAATTATTTGATACAGTCTCAATTACTGATAATCGAATTAATTCATTATTAATGTGTCTACTGTACATATTACTGTAGGTCTCAATGTTCCAATGTTTACCATCTTTACTCGTAAAGCCATGTATACCCTTATCAGCATAATCATTTAATATTTTTTGTTTCAATATTTCATCATTAGTACTTTTCAATTTATTTAGTGTATCATTATATTGTATCTTTGCATTCTTATACATACTATTCATGGCATTGGTATATTCTTTAATCAATTTCTTAGCTTCAGGACTTTTATGTATTTTTTCATAATAATCCTCAGTTGCTTTTAACAAACTATGATTTGTCAAATGTTTTCTAAATTGAAAAGACTTTTCATTCTTTAAATTAACCAATGCCATAGTAGTGATTCGTTTATAGTACTTAATGATATTTTCTAACATTAAATACCTGTTGTTTTACGATGCAAGTAAACGCCTCTAACAGCATTCGCAGGTATAAATAAATCTTGATACACCCTTACAGCTATTCTGTAAGCATCTTTTGATTGATGGTTTTCAGGTGTGATAAGTTTTGGTGCAACATGCTTCATAATGGCGATGATAGACGGTGTATGTGCAATTATGAAATTAAAATAGTAACCGCCGGCAGCATAACCATTTGTAGCACTAAATACAGGTGCTGTACTGAATCTTGATTTAGGTACTTTAATAACTGGCATACCATCTAATGTCATGATATTTCTGTTTAAAATAGGATTGTTTTCAGAAACCAATCTATTAGATATAACTTCTCCACCATTTTTAATGAGATTATATGTGCTATTGCTTACATACAAAACTCTATCTTCCTGTGGTACTTCATAATCATCCATGGTTTCAATCGCTGTATCAATTGCTGAAAAAATTGTATCAACTGTTAAATCGGCGTTTGCGTCTGCTGCTGTTCTAATTGCATACATTTTGTAAAATCTATATGCATCAACCTCTGGTATAATTTTAGTCCTGTAAAACTCTGTTGCAATAACAGCCGCCTGTTCATAAGCTTCAACTGAATCCACAGCATCAAAATCAAATAGTTTGCCTCTGTCAAACGCGAATGTATGAGCATCCCATTTTACATCTGCTGTACCTTCATCATATCCGGTATCACGAGCGTATGTACCCGCACCTTCTAAAGATAAACGTCTAATGTAAACAGTCTGAGGACTAAAATCGTCAGTTCTATAGTCGTTTGGTCCTGCTTCTAAGATATTAGTCACTGCCCCTCTAGCAAAAACTTTTGACAGTACTTTTAAATATCCTTTTGTATAATCATGAGACATTAAAAAACCTCCCTTTTATTTTATTAAATCATTTAATCGCTGTTCCCAATTGATGTCATCAAGATTTTGATTAGCTCTAGTATGGTGATTTCCAGGATTTACATTGGTTTCTTTTGTGACTTCAACAAATAAGTCTTTATAATCCGTTTTTATTTTTTCAAGTTGTGACTCAAATCCTAATAGTCTGTCATTATCAACTGTCAAGGTATTAAAATCAACTTTACTTAGGAGTAAATCTGGATGTTTTGCCCCTGAATCTTTTAAAGCTTCACGAACTTTAGTATTTTTATAAATATTTAGTATTTCATTATCTTTAGCTGATAAATCTTGTTTATATTTATTATTTAAAGTATCATATTTTGCTTTAAATTCCTCATTACCCTTCAATAAATTTGCAATTTCAATTGATTGCTTTTCATGATCTGTCAACTTTGCCTCGTTTAGTTTATTTTTTTCAGAGATTTCATTATACCTCTCTCTGGGTATATAACCATCTAAAAAATCAAACTGTGAAGGTTTAACACCTTTGTCCAATATTTGCTGATAAAGATCATCACCAATTTTTGCTTTAAATCTTTCTGACATTTTAATCATCCTCTCATTTTTTACAAAGTTTTGTCTTTGTAATATTTACATTTTTACACCTTTAGTGGTGATTGTTATATATCAGAATCATCAGTTGTTTTATTAACTTTTGATTCAGTTTTTATTTGTTCAAGTTCATCATCTACATTTGATATCCATGGATGATTTTCTAACACCGTTTTCATAGACACCATATTCATAGATTTTAAACAGTTGTCTATCATCTCAGATTCATTAAATAACTGTGATCTGTTAAAGACAATAGTATTATCTATGTTTTTATTATAATACAATCGTAATATATGCACAAGCTGTTTATAAAATAACCTTAGCTGGTTTTCATGCTCTGATGCTTTTGTATCTAGACCTGAATAAATACTTTTTATCAATACATTAGTGATATTACCACCACCAAAATCCTGTTCAGGATCAACACCCCGACCAATGATAAATATGTTCTTTGTTAAAAGATCTAACAATACTTTTCTGGCTTCTACTGGGATATCAATGGTTAACTTTTCGATATCACCTTCACCATCAATTGGCACAACTTTAAATATTCTTAATTGTTTCATAAATTGTTCAAAATCTTGACCATGGAAACCTTTTAACTTTAAAATAGCATCTTGGAATTCATACACATTATCAATAAAACCAGTTGCTATTTGATTATAAACATCCAATAATTGCTGAATATCTATAACATCAGATTCTTTATTTTTATTATTAAATAACGGTATGAATGGTATAAATCCAAAACTTTTAGGATTTACAACTTCTTCATTATCTTGATACTTCAATTTTTCTAAATAGTGCGTCTTTTCTTCAACATCGACTATTTGCCAGTCAATCAACTTAAATTCAATACACTTTTCAGCATCCCATAATTGAACCCAATATTTGTTTTCATCTTTTTTATCATCTAATTTCCAAAATCGAATAATTTCAGTAATGTATTTTTTGTAAATATCATATACTGGAATAATTTGAGCATCATGGATTATCACCCAATCTAACTTGGATGATCTTATTACAAAGTGTAACCAACTACAAGAATTAAGACTGGTGCATAACGACATCTGATTCAAGATATCTTGAATGTCAAATTCTTCAGGCACACCATCATCAAAAGTTACTGGTTTAGCCAAACTATAATCTATCTTTTGATTAACTAGGAATTTAAACCAATTCGTGTATATTAACTTAATTTTTCTAGATTTGATTATGTAGTCGTCTTTAATTGGTTTATAAAAATAATAATTCTCACCAATATATTTGATTTTAATCTTTTCTTTAATTAGTTCAATGACTTTTTCAATCACCGTGCCAACACCTCCTTATTATTTTTTTACTTTCCAACCCCAACGATTAGACAATATATTTTCTTCCTGACCATATCTGATAGACGCTGATCCATCAGGTTCATCAGGATATTCATAAATAATTTTATCTTCTTTATCTTTCTTATATTCATATGTTAGTAAATCTTCAGCAATATTAGGACATCTTTGTTTATCAACGATTATTTCGCATCTATCCTGTAACCATTTGATACCATGTGGTTTACTATCTGGGCCTTTTTTTGCTGCCCCGACATTTAACCCCATATTTTTTAATTCGTTAATTGTTCGTGGATCTTCGTTGTCACCGCGAATATAGGCATTACCTGCTTTTAAATAGATCCTTTCATATAATGTCTTATTACTTAATTTTACCCCATATACTTCATTAAATACATATAATTTATCAGTTTTTGTATCATAATAGCTCTCAGAATAACATGAAGCGTGTGAATACCCAAAATCAAGACCTCTACTAATTTGTGTAAACTTGCTTATCTCTTCATCGGTAATTGTTCTGAGCGTTAACACACCTTCACCTGTCAATTTATCTTTAGCTGGATATATTTCAAGTCCTTCACCTATTTCTTCAGCTAAATACATATGATTATATTTTCGACGATTGATTGTTTTTATATTTTCTGCCAATTCTAAAAACGTATCATCCAGCCACTCTCTGGGTGCTTGCAAATACGTGCTTTTATGTGTGAATTTATTTGGCATCTCAACTCTGAATTCGTGGTTTGTCCAATTATTTTTAGATGGTGGCGGATTGTACATCAAATACGCCTTACAATTTTTACCACCTCTAAATAATGATTGATAGATAGAATAAATTTCGTCTATCCCATCGTATTCTGTGAGTTCTTCAAAAATGCCATGTTTGATATAACCTTTTCTTACTTTAATAGACTTTATTTTTTCATAGTCATGTTTATTAGCACACCCACGGAATAATATTGTTGAATCACGAAATTGTAATTTCATAGGTGTAACTGTGTATTTCCAATGTCCTGATAAACCTAATAAATCAATAGCCCATAATAAATTTACGAATATTGAATCTTTAATAGTATCTTTAATTTTACGTAAAGCAACACAATGTGTAGATTCACCGTTTAAAGCATCCATTGTCATTTTATAAATAACATAGATAAAAACAAACGATGATTTTAAACTACCTCTGCCACCAGCGAACCAGTATTGAAAATGGCGATCCTGTTCAAGATCATGAAACACTTCATAATATGCAGGACCTATACACTCTGTTAAATTTATTTGAAGATCATTCATTTAATGGATCTCCATTCTTCAATGGTACATTATTATTTATTACTATTTTATCAACACTAGTACCCATACTATCCATTAAGTTATAAATCTTTGTCATTATTTCGGCGGCCTTTAAGCGGTCCTTATGTTTGATTCTTAATTCAATTTCTTCAATTTTATCCTCGAATTTACCACGGTTACCAAACCTTAGTATAAAGGCTTGGGTGTCAGTTTCTGTACCTCTAATGCAAGACGATAGATAACCTAAAAGTTCATCCTGTTTTATTATTAGACCTTCCTTTTTTTCTAAAAGTCTTTTTAATAAATAGTCTTTTATGTCATCTCTATTTAATAATTTATTACCATTAGTATTTTTGTCTGTGCAACCTGCTAATCTATAAGCATCCGTCGACTTAAAACCATTACTTAAATAAATATCACAGAATAACTGTTCTTGCTCTGTTAATGTTGTTTCTATATCCATTTTTTTTTACGCCTCCTGATTATAATAAAAATAATAATAAAACAATCTTAAAATATGCATAGCCACATACTTACTTTCAATAAAATGTATCTTTAGATTATATTTAAATTGAAAACTTAGTAATGAAGCTAAGAAACTATTACAATGTATATCACTTCTATAATGTCCCTTATAAATATCATTAAGTGAATTATCTTCAATTATCATATGCATATTGTCATCTTTAGTTTTTTCAAATTCTTTTTTAAATCGATCTCTATATTTAGTGAAATTTTGTGATAGTTCATCTAACCCGCTCTTTCTTTCAATAATAATTCTAGATAGCAAATTTACCGGTCGATATACAAACGTATAGTCGCCGGCTTTTAAAGCTTTAAATTTATAATCTATATTTAATTTGTCAAACACCTTGGTGATATGTTCGATCTGCTTTTCACGAGTATCAACTATCACCAAGATATTTTTTATCCAGTCTTCAAACTTTACTTTATAAGTTGTCATAAATCGTTGTTTGCTCCATTATCTGGAAATAGTTCGTTATACAACTCCTTATACATTTTTTTCATTTTACCATGAACCGTTTCCAATCTTTTATCTTTTAATAGGTTAAAATCCCTGATACCTTTAACTTGTTTACCATCTTTACCTTTAAAGCTTGTAAAGTCTTCTAATAAATCTAACGATCTATTAACGTCCTTCTTACTTGCCGCCCATATCACAGTCTTTACCTCATGTAACATTTGTGAATCAACTACTGATGATTGTGTTTTAGTTGGAGGTGTAGATGGTTTATTAATTGCTTCTGCTGCCCTATCTGCCAATATAGTAGTACCAGTATTATTTTTAGTATTAGTAGTAGTAGTAGCATGTGCGTATTTTGATTCGTCAAACCCTCTGTATACATCAGCACCAATACCTAATTGTTTACACGCAACACTTAACGCGTCTGTAAATGCCATTTTAAAGCATTCATCACTCACATATTTACCATTTTTTTCATTAGCAATAAACGAACTACCACCTGAACCCTCAATCGCTTCAGACCATTCACCATCAATTTTAACATATAACTCAATATCTATAAAACAACATTTGCTGCCATCAACACCATCAACAATCTCTTTAGAAAGCGTTTTTGTTTTCCATCCAAACCCTACAACACCAAACATTTCAGTTAATTTCTCAATTCTCCATTGAGCGTTAATATTGGTTTTACCTTTCATTCTCCCAGCTAATATATCGGTTTTCGCATCAGCTGGTACACATTTACAATCATTATATATTTCCATATTACCCTTTGTTTTAGTTTCCATTTCAATTTTAGATTTCGTACCCATAATCATTACCATCCTCTTCATCTTCAATTTTAAAATTAAATAATTGATCAAACGTATAACCCGTAAGTTCTAAAATTATTTTAATTTCTTTTAAATTAAATCCATTCTCAGACTTAATCTTATAATTAACCTGATTCTGACTTAATTTTAAATGTTTGGCTAACTGTTTAATGGTTAGCCCTTTATCCATTAATAAACCTCTGAATTCATATCCGTGACTATCCATGTAATTGTGTGTCATTATTGATCCATCCTTTAAAAAATATCATCATCCTCCAAAATAGCAGTATCATTGTTATTACTTTCAGCTATTGCCACCCAATCAATCTCAAAACCTTCAAATTCATCAATATAATCTATAAACATTGTAAAACCTCCTGTTAATTAGTATATATTAATTATACTACCTAATAGTTAAGTTGTCAACCTAAAAATTAGGTAGATTAATTAATTTTAATAATCAGTTAGTTTTCCATTCATGGCAACAATCACAACAACCCCACATGATTACTTTTGTATCAAGTAATGGTTTTCTGGTATTCATTTTAATAATATTAGTGCTTGAACAATTAGGGCATTTTCTAATGAAGATATTTAATAGTTTTTTTATCATGTTATCACTCCTATTTAACAGTTATAAAACAATCAATACCTTTACTTTTAAGAAAAGATTCACAATCTATAGCATTTTGTTTATTTCTGAATGCTCCTGCTTGAACTACCCATATTTTATCATCTGAAACTTCAATAGGTTTATATTCTTTATCAAAATACTTACAAATACCTTTACATATCTCAATAGCACATTCTTTTCTATATTCATTAGACTTCATCAATAAGGCTTCTCTTTTGTTGTCCATGAATCCACATTCTACCAATACAGCTGGCATATTTGTATGTTTTAATACATAAAAACCAGCTGTTTTTATACCACGGTCTACCATCGCCGTGCCTTTCATTAATGACTGATGTACTAACGTTGCTAGTTTACGACCTTTTTCAGAACCTGGGTAACTATAAGTTTCAATACCTGCCCATGATCCCCATGTACCAGACATGGCATTAAAATGTATAGACACGAATATATCAGCTTTAGCCTTATTAGCTATTTCACATCTATTGGCTAATGAATTGTCGGATCTATCAGGTGAAGCATCCACCACTGTGAACCCGTTAAATATTAGCTCTTCTTTTAAAAACTCTTTTGTAAAATGATTAAAATTATTCTCAATGTATCCGTCTGGTGTTCGTTTTCCGGCGGTTTCAAGTCCGTGTCCATCGTCAATAGCAATACTATATTTCATATAAATTTCCTTCTTTCATTAATTATTTAACTAAAAATTATTTACATCTGTAGGTGAATTTAATACACCAAATAACACAAGGATAGAAAGTATACTGTCAATTATCAATTGTCCACTGGTAGACGTTATCCCCATTTTGTCAAATAGACCAAATGTATTAAAAACTAATAATATGAGTGATCCAATCGCCATCCATGCGACCTTACTTTTAAACCTGTTTTGCCTTTTCATCATTAGCCCACCCTTTCAATCTAGGTTTATAAAAAATAATTCAAATTCATCTGCGCAAACTTCAATACTACTGCCATTTTTAAATGATATAGTGATAGCATGAGTATCCAGCGTAAAGTTATTTATTTCGTTTATATTATCATTCAAATATTTTTGAGCTAGTACAACAGGATCAATTGAATTAGTTGATTCAGTTTTCATGTTACTGCCCATCCTTTTTTAATATTTTGGCTCTTTCGGCAATTAATTGCCGCCGCTTAGGCTCATATCCTGCATATGACATTAAATTATGTCTATACTTGTATAGGATTAACTCTAATTCGTCATCGATTTCTTCTAATCTCGTCATATCCTTTACCCACCATTCATTATTTTATACATTTCATCTATTGGTATGTATTGGTTGTCTATATCATCATACTTAACTTTTGTCGGTTGCCTTTTAAATTTAGGATTCAGAAAATTAATGTCATCTGGTTCAAATTCAACTTTTGTATTTTCAATCTCTTCCTTAATCCTGTTTGCCTCTTCAACTGCTTTGTCATAAACTTCATAAAAGTTAATTTCTTTATTTTGCAATTCTTCTTTGATAACTGTATCTTCAATATCCATTGCATTTTTTGCCAGCTCATCTAAATTGAAAGGTGTCTCAAACTTTGAATCAACAGTACTAAGATTTTTAATTGTTACATGCAAGGTATATAAGTTTTCGTTCAATTTTTTTATTTCATTCTGGTATAACTTCATATATGTAGACTGTTCTTTGGATATCTTAATTAATTTGTCTCTTAGCATTCCAGCGACATTGTCCGAATATGTAATATCACGTTTAATTCTACTTACTTTGCTTGCGCTCATATATAATAGATATATTACAAACATAATTAGTATTGCCAGTGTTGCACTTATAATATTAGTTAAAATTTCTTCCATTTTTAATTTTCCTCCTAAATATTTAATATAATTTATTCCCACCAGGCTTTAGGTCTTCCGCCCTTTTTCTCTTCTTTCGCTTTCTTTTCTTTCTCTTTCTTTTCTTTTTCGGCTCTTTCAACACTGATCGACTTTAAGGTTAATGTGTTGCTGTTAAGCCTGACTTGCTCAACGGCACAGTATTGGCACAATAAACTGTATTCTCCTTCCTGATCAGGGACGCTGGTTACCATCCCCACAACGGAACGACACCTTGAACATGCATACATTATTTTTTTTGCCCCTTTCGTTTGTTTAATTTTAAATATCTTACATGATTTTCATTGTCACACCAATTTTTTTTACGCTCATAGTCTCCCTTGGTGTATGTACCGCATACATTACAATAACTTTTATTTGTAGTTGTATTAATAGCAATACTAGTTTTCATTTCTTTTCTGCCTCCTGTTTGCATTTTTGGCATACCCAACCATGCCCGTATCCTGGTACTTCAATATAAAATAATTGTGTTGTTTCCTTTCCGCATTTAAAACATTTTTTAATTAGTTGCGGTTGTCTTTCAAACATATTCTTATTCTTCCCCCTTCTCAATATTAGTTAACAATGTGACTAATATGAATTGAACATAAAACATCCAATCCTTACTTGAAATATCGTCAACTCTTATGTCTCCATCTTGTGAAATTTCTTCAAGCATTTTAATAGTTAATCTATTGTTTATGTCCAACTTTTTATTTAGTCTCTTATTTCTTGCTATCCACTTATCATTTTCTTTAGCCAAAATAAGTTCATTTGGTATTATTTCAATTATCATTAATTCTCCTTTACTTTTGAATAAGACCTATTAATTCATATAATAATTTTGCTAACGCGGCTAATATTACGCTAATCCCGCCAATTGCCGCTGTACGCTGTACCCATATTTGTAATGTTACTCTAGATTGCTGTTGTGAATATATTGAAGGACAATTTTCCCTATTACGCTTACAGTCATCTTTCGTTATGAATTTTTCCAGTTGACTATCAATTCGATCGAATCGGTGTGAAAAGTCGTTTTTCATATCTTTAAATACGTCTAGTATCAATGTATAAATTTCATCTCTATTTTGCGATGCCATTTTTAGTGTTACCTTTCTATTAGTTTATTTTTTTTATAATTTCTTAGCTTCCTAACACAGACTTACGCCAATACAACAACTGCAAATTAGAAAGGAAGCTAAGAAGTGTAAATTAAGAATTTTTAACGTTTATTTTGACAATGTTAAATAAATTAGAAGCTGATTGATTAGGTACGATAGTCATGTTACAGTTGATACTTAAAACGCTTATTAAATTAGCATTATCTAATTTCAACATTACCTGTGTCCCATCTTGCATGTTTAAAATAACGGGTGTATTTATGTCAAGATCGATCTTATGAGACGAAAAATTACTCATTGCATATCCTCCAATTTTAATTCGTTAATACAATATTATCATTTTTTCCCCTAATTGTCTACCTAAAATTTAAGTTAATAACCTAACATTTAAAGCAACTGCCCAATAATTGTATTAATTTGTCATATTTTAGCAAATTATGGTTATTCTGGTATTTTTATGTCGTCATCATATGTACACTCTGGATTTTCGCATCTATACACTATTAATGTTCGTCTTGTAACAACTCCATCAGGTCTTTTAAAAGGCTCTGATTCCTCTGTATGACTGAATGTCGCTAATTGTTTACACCTTGGACATCTTGGAATTCTCATATTTTCTCACTTCCTTTCTTTAAAATAACAAAATCCCTATATATCCAAATTTCCCGACTCGAATATACAAGGATTTATTTTAGGTATATGGTAACTGTGTATCGGTCGGGAATCAATACACAATCACCATAAACAGATGATACAATTAAAATACGTTTAATCTAATTATAGCCGAAACCACCTATCATGTAAAGATACAGTTTGTCACCTAACATGAAAACATTGTCGGTTATTATACTCTTTTCAATAAAGTGATGCACCTATGTAAAGTCAACTAAAAAACGTTGAATATTTAATGTAAATTCTTGTCAAATCTATATATATGAAATTATGATATTAAATGTAAAAAGATAAGTGTATTTGTGAATGAAAGGTATCAGGGTTGGTATCAGGGTATCAGGGTTGGTATCAGGGTACATATGTTCCCCTGATACCGGTGTAATGTAGTGAAATAAGTATGTATAGGTATGTGGTATCAGGGTATCAGGGTTAGACCCCTATATTCACATATAGGATTTTTTAAAGTAAACATATGTTCACCTGTAAATACAGTTAAATCTAGTAATATATTATATAAAAGATAAAGTCGCTTAACCCTGATACCCTGATACTTTTTATCTGGAATGTCCTGATATAAGATACTTGATCGGTATCAGGGGAACATATGTACCCTGATACTACCCTGATACTTTTTCATCTAACCCTGATACCTTTCCACTAAAAAATAGACTAGATAACTAGTCTATTTACATTAATTAACTATCAGATTTATAACTCACTCTTAATAATTTCCAATTCTAGAATATTGGGTGTTTCGTCATCTACCGATTTTATACCATATAATGTAGTTATTAGTTTACCATTTACTTTTTTACGCTTGCTTGTAAGGTTTAATTCATCTTTTAACATTGTTACGAATTTGGCTTCTGATAGCTTGCTACCATTTAAATTCCATTCATCACGGTAATATTTATAAAGTTCTCGTGAGCTTACAGAGTAATTATTATTTAATTCACATACTTCATCAACGAATTGTAAAACTGAATTGTTTTCTTTTTTCCATGTGTTCATACATTCGCCGTCATCTTCCTTAAAGAAATTGCCACGAATATCATTTTCTTTTCTATGGATCAATTGCTTATAACCTTCGATCAAATGATTAAGCATAGTAGACATGACATCCTCGTCTTCAAGTAATTTATCACTCAAAAATTCATCCATCTTGTCAACATTTCCAAATTCATTCCCAAAATTGACAACTACCCACCGTAAATAAAATCCGCCGTCATCTTCAGCTTTTAGTTTTGGCATTTTGTTACATTGTAGCAATGGGATCGCTGAATGTTTGATCCTGATAGCTGGCATATTTTTTTGGTGAACTACATCTTCAACACCAGTTATCAAACTATTCAAAAAACCTACGGTTTTTGCAGAAATATAATCTGCTTTATAGTCATCATCTATATATAATACGCGGTCCTTCAGTTCATAACCCGAAAATGAAGTTTCATTAAATCGATTGAGCGAATGTGTGACTGTTCTATTTTCTCCAATAGTATACCTTAATAATTTAACCATAGTACCTTTACCGTTTCTACCTGCTTTTGTCCCCTTGAATATAAGTCCTTTTTCAAGTTTTTTACCCTGATAATGAATATGTCCAAGTATTCGCTGTACCAAGGTTACTGGTTCAGCTTCTGTAATTACAGCGTTAATAAAATCATTACACTTTGTTGGATCTGCGTGTGGATTGTAAGCATAAGTGTTAATGTAAGTAAAAAAATAGTTGGTCGAATGTGGCTTTAATTCGCCTGTTAAAATATTAACCACCCCATTACTGCAATTTATTAGATTACATTTTTCAAATTCTTTTCTTGGAAATGCATAATGATGTTTTATATAATTTTTAACATTACTTAATTCACTTACAGTTAAAATACAATCACCTTCTTTAAAAAAACAGCCATATATTAGATTATCAAGATCACTATGGATTTTATTATCAACGATTTCGACATAATATTTTTTAACCTTATCATACATAAATAAAAGGTGTGATGGTTCATGTCTTATTATTAGTGGGAAATTTTTGCTAATAGTATTATTCAAATAATCTACGTTTAAGGAAAACACTAAACTTTCTTTAGCATCAGAATCATCCCATATTTTCTTTAAATGCTTTTGTATCTCTTTGTATTTGGCTTTATGCCATTTATCAACACAATCCGTCTCTGAAAATGTTCGTGTTTCAAAGTTACCAATAATAATTCTCAACTTATCATTGGTTTTACCACATAGCGGGCAACTATATGTTATTATGTTTTTATCTATCATCACTCTACCAATTTTAAAACCATTTGTTCTAAAATAGTCGATTATAATTTCGGCCTTGGCAGATTGTATCTTTTTAGTATTTAAATCTAGTTTATTCTTGGTTTCGTCAATAATCTTGCCAAATTCATTACATTGATATATACTTTTGCTAGAAAATACATCAAACGTATAGTTGAAATTAGGTGTTTTAACAATTACTGAATCTTCATCGTCCATGTGTTTAATTATCTCAATACCTTGTTTTTTTAAATTCTCAATTTCACAAAGAATCACTTGTTTAAGGTGATTCTCGTCGTCTTGTATTTTATCAAATAGATCGTCGTCATCAATTAAGCTTGCATCGTCCCATTGAATTTTTGTAAACATCTGCTTCAACTCCTTTATTTATCAACTATGTTAAGGTAAAAAGCTATTGCGTTTTCGATCAGTTTATTTTCTGAAATATGTTGTTTTTCAGCTTCATTTTTTACTTTACCAGCATCAGTCGCCGTCAGCCTGATACTTTTTTTCACACATTTAGGATTTAAAACACGGTGGCCAATTCTTCTACCCATAATAATATCACTCCTTTTTTTTAATGCATGACATTATATTATACCGACTAAGAGTGAAAGTCAATAGTATAACGATTTTCATTGACAAATATTTATTATCTATATATAATTATTTTATGAATTAAGGAGGGTGATCTAATGATTAAAAATGAAGTTCATAAGCTAACTAGTTCTAACTTATTAAATATTAACAAGTCAATGTTACTTAAAGTTAAATTTGAAGATGTGCCAGATACAATAGTTAAAAGTAAATTTAGCAATTACTATTATGCTAAATATACATTTAAAAATTTCTCTGATACATCTATTAAAGTTATATTAACAGATGATTTAACTAATAGCAACACTAAAACAATCATTACAGAACCAGTAATTAGAAAGACTATAAATCATGTTAAACTATATATGCCTAGGCATATAACGTGTAAATGTACCAATTTCCCATATTGGGAAATACATTTTATTAAACCAGGACTAATTTATTTACATAATATCAATAAAGAAACTTATTTTACAAAACTAATGAATATGGAGAAAAATTAAATGGATGAATTAAATTTAAGATATTGCATAGTAGATACTGAATGTCTGGAAGATTACTTTTCATTTCAATATAAAAATGAATCTATGGGCGAAGTTAAAATAATAGAGTGTAGATCAGATGCTGATTTTAAAAATTTATATAGATTATTACAATCAGCTAGTAGAGCAATGTATGTTTATTCTATTGATTATGACAAAGTTATGTTAAATGCCATGTGTAAAATGGTCGAAAACAATATTACAAATATAGCCTATCATCTTAGAAAAATTAATGACTTTATTATAATTAAGAAAATAAATTATTTAAGAGTAAATGCTCAATTTTGGACTGACTGCTATTTTAAATTAGAAAAGTCAGAACCCCATTTGAGTCATTCAGATTTATGGAGTAGAGCTGTGATAAAACTTAAAGCCATGTATCACAAGGACGATGCAATACATGACTTTATTACTAAATACGGATACGTTTTGGGTAAATCTAAAGTTATTAACAAACTACTAATTAACAGTATTCCAAAAATATACTTTTATTATACCATCAAGGTAGATAAAAGTATACAACCGACAATTTCTTTAAAGAAATTACAATTAATTCATGAAGGATATAATGTCAAATTTGATTTCTCTAAATATACTAAAATAGCAGATATAGAAATTGATGGTGTTTATGATAAATGGATAAAGTATTCAAAAAACGATGTATTATTTTTGGAAAAATTATTTTTAGATAAGCCAAAAAAAGAC
>Ga0105104_10000956_pt1 | contig 22465 bp, 18 predicted proteins | sample PPLLaktember2015_3_FD_87034 | JGI IMG/M metagenome (GOLD analysis project Ga0105104, IMG submission 87034) | Freshwater sediment microbial communities from Prairie Pothole Lake near Jamestown, North Dakota, USA - PPLs Lake P7 Core (6) Depth... | ecosystem: Environmental > Aquatic > Freshwater >... | reverse complement strand
TGCGAACACCGACACGAAAATGACAATGCCGACAGTGTACAGAGCGATCCATACAAGAGACGGCATGTTCATCGGTCTACCTCTCCCAGAACGATATCAATCGAACCGATCAGCGCAACGATGTCGGCAATGAGAAGTCCCGGAGCCAATCGCGAAAGCACCGCCAGGGTGCAGAATGACGGTGCGCGGCACTTGACTCGGAAAGGTTTGCTTTTGCCGTCGGACACGACCTAGAAGCCCAGCTCGCCTTTGGCAGATTCGGTGCGGAAGTAAGTCTCTCCGACCGGAACCTTGGAAAAAGTCTTGGGAACCGCCGCGCGCACGTCGTCGCCCGGAAGTCTTTCGAGCCTCTCCACCGCCTGCTCGATGATGTGCAGCGATTGCTCCATTTCCCTGATCCGCACTATGTAGCGGTCAAGACACTCTCCAACCGCGCCGAACTCGCCCCTTCCGACCGGAATCTCGAAATCATAGGTCTCGTATCCGGAATAGGGCTGCATCTTGCGCAAATCCCACAGCACACCTGAACCGCGCAGATTAGGCCCGGTAACACCGTATTGGACGGCGAGTTCCGGTGATAAGATCGCAACCTTGCCCGTTCGCTCGATGAAAATTTTGTTAAAGGAAAGAATCTGGTTCAATTCGGGAATTTTCGGCTGCATATACGAAATGAAGGCGCGCACTTTAGGCAGCCAGCCTTCGGGAAGGTCGTGAGCGAGACCGCCGATCCAGATATAATTATAAAGCAGACGGCTTCCGCTGAGTTCGTCGAACAAGTCAATAATATGTTCCCGCTGCTGAAACAGGAGCAGAAACGGAGTCCAGGCGCCGATATCGAGACCATAGGTGCCAATCGCCACAAGATGGCTGGCGATGCGGTTCAACTCCGCTACGAGCACGCGGATGGTTTGCACGCGTTCCGAAACTTCGATGCCGAAAATCTTTTCACAGGATAGCGCAAAGCCCAGTGCGTTGTTCATGCTGGACAAGTAGTCCAACCGATCCACGTACGGCACAACTTGCGGCCACGTCATGTTTTCCGCAACCTTCTCGAAGCAGCGATGTAAATAACCGATGTGCGGCGTGGCTTTAACCACGAGTTCCCCGTCGGTTTCAAGCTCAACGCGGAGCACACCGTGCGTCGCCGGATGCTGCGGGCCCATTTGTAGAACCATGCGCTCGCCGTGAACGTCTTCCACGTCCGCCAACGCGCGTTCCAGTTTCTCGGAAGATGGCCCGAGTTGGATGTTGAGATCGCGTTTCAAGAGGATGTTTCGGATTCGGGAGGCAGTATTGTCGTCAAAGGAATGCCGTGAAACTCGGAAGGCGGCTGATAGTCCCGGCGCAGCGGGTGTCCTTCCCAATCGTCCGCGCAGAGAATCCGCCGCGGATCGGGATGTCCGGTAAAGCGAATCCCCATCATGTCGAAGGCTTCGCGTTCATGCCATTCGGCTGCGGGCCAAATATCGCTGACCGTGGGGATTTCGGGATTGTCCTTGGGAATGCAGCAGCGCAGAGCGCAGGAGTGGTCATGCTCCATCGAATAGAGATGATAGACCGCCTGCAATTCCTCCGGCCTATCCACGGCTGAAAGGCACATGAGGCAATCGAAGCGCAGCCGGGGATCATCCCGAAGGGTTCGAGCCGCTTCGCAAAGAATTCCGCTTGGCACGCGTATCACCGCTTCGGGAACCGTTTCCTCAAGGATGAATTCGGCTCCGCTGTGCGCAGATCGCAAGTATTCGGTGATTTCGGCAGGCGCTAACATGAAGGGACAACTTTAAGCTTGACGGGCAAGAGTTTCGCGCTCTATTTTTTCGCGTAATTTCAAAAAAGCATCTATGAGAGCTTCCGGACGAGGTGGGCAGCCGGGTATATAAACATCAACCGGAATTACCAAGTCCACGCCCTTGACCACATGATAGCCGTATTCCCAATAGGGTCCGCCCGAGTTTGCGCAGGATCCCATGGAGATCACGTATTTCGGTTCGGGCATCTGCTCATACAGCCGTTTGACACGCTCCGCCATCTTGACCGTCACCGTACCGGCGATAATCATGCAGTCGGCCTGCCGTGGAGTAGGCCTCATGAAGATGCCGAAACGGTCCAGATCGAAGCGAGCCGCCGCTGCACACATCATCTCAATCGCGCAACAGGCGATTCCAAACGTCAGAGGCCACATGGAGCGTGAGCGGGACCAGTTGAAAACTTTGTCCAGCGAAGTGATAATTACGTTCGGGCCATATTGGCCTTCTAAGACACTCATGATTCAACGTTTTCCTTCCGGACCTTCCGAGGATCGTCTCGGTCTTACCCAGTCTAAATCTCCCTTTCCCCACACATAGGCTAAACCAACTGCAAGAATGACTATGAAGATCGCCATGTCTATCCAAGCTAAAAGTCCAAGGGAATGTAAACTAACCGCCCACGGAAAAACAAATAATACTTCCACATCAAAAATGAGGAAGATGAGCGCGACCACATAGAAGCGCGTGTTAAAGCGCACCCACGGTGAGCCAACCGGGAGTTCACCGCATTCGTAGGTGGATGTCTTCTCGGGATTTGGATGATGCGGCGCCAACAGGCGGGAAACCGCAAGAGCGAGGGCAACCACGGATGCACCTGCGATAAAAAAGATTAGGATTCCGGTAAAGGACATTTTAGTGCCGGAGACTAATAGAGGCTATACGTAACACGTTAGCTTGCAGCATGAACCGATTGTGGGGTTGAAGGGCGGGAAAATCGAGTGGCTAATGTTTTACAGTGCCGGCCTCAATATACGTTATTTCATAAATGACCGCAAGACTCGGCTAATTTGTGATAAATTACGCTTTGTTTCCTTTTTCATCGTGGACTATATCTAACTTTGCTCAGTTCAAATTCCGGGTGATTCAACACCAGCGGACGAACGGATTGATTTAGCGCCGTTTGATGCGAGGGCGTTGTGTGGCGAACTACCTTTAAATTAAAGTGCATGTGCCATTCCAACCTGGCGCATATCGAGACTCCTCTGGTTTCCAATTCTCATTCAAGGCATGGCGGCCGAGGCGATGCGGGATTAGGGTGCTCAGTGCAATTTCTCCGAAGACACAAGCACAATAATCGTGAAGGAGGCTTGGACGACAGGCACTCAGCAGGCCAACTGTTCACGCTTGTTCAGCGGCATAAAGAAATAGCCTGCAGGTGATCTCCTACAGGCTTAATTTTGTCTTTTTGAACATGTGTATACAACAACGTCAGGCTATTCTCGATAATGAAACAAAAGCATCCTGAAGTTACGGAAAGGCAAGATTTGATGCCCGGCAATAATTCCATCTCGTCTTCATGGGCTTTGACATGGAAAGTAGATTCGACCGACTACCGGCGGGATCTCCGAATTGCATTCGGAGGCACCTTTATTGCTCTTAATGGTAACGACAAATATAGGAGTAGTTGAAATGAACCGGAATACCTGGTCGGTGATCGCTATAGTGGTTCTTTTTATCGGCGGGACGTTTTTGTGGACGAGCCTTCATCGCAGAACAACGGAAACACAGTCTAATCGTCTGCACGCGGCTTTAGATCAGGTTGAACAAGATATGGGAACGTATGATCCGGATTCCGCCCGTACGATTCCGGCAACGAAGCGCGCGAAGAAGGTTTCCGAGCAATTACGCGAGAAAGCCAATGAGCATCGCCGCTTGCTGGACAGTTTGACTCGTGCGGAGCGTGAGGATTTAGGAGACCATACTCTGAGTGATCCGGACAGTATGTAACTCCAGCGGCAGAATCTCAATTTTTATGCGTGTACTCCCGTACTTCATGCTGAACATAGTTTAGAAAATCCGGTTTGACGTTTACCAAATCCCAGATTTTTTCGCAGTTTTTCCAGCGCACCGGAGTCCCGTTCCGAACATCCACCATGATCAGGGACTTCAATTCGAGTTTATAATCGTCCCGATAATGTTTGTATTCGTCCAGGCCGATATCGTAGGAATGCCACTCGACGGTGCCCGCGCTGATTTCGTCTGAAAATCCGGTTTCCACCGCCTCGCGGGCGTACAGTTCGATATTGATGCACGTTTCGCAGCGCGGCGTAAAGTAAAGGTAATAGACCATTACTTTGTCGCGCACTTCCACCGTATTGACTGTCGAATCGCCAACAAACGATAAGCCATCCATATCGGCTAATGCGGATGCGGCATTCAGGCCGATTGCCAGGATGTAGACAGACAATCCGAAAAAAAAATTTCGCGTCATTTTCCGCTCTGATTCACTGCATGCTAAAACATCTTCCAAATCATGTAGACACCGCCTAAAACAACCAGAAAACCGCAGACACGTTTGATCCAAACCGCAATCCCGGTACGCTGCGACCAGTTCAAGTATTCACCAATGTGATTGGCAAGCATCCCCGCTACAACGATTACAGCGCAATGACCTAATGCGAACGAGGCCAGCAGTATAACGGACATCGTCAAATCCGCGGTCGCCGTTTGAAAAACGACGCCCAGTACGGGAGCCATAAAAGCAAACGTGCAGGGGCCAAGGCCTATCCCGAACAGCAGACCAAGCACAAGTGCGGCGGGCAAACCTGAATAGCGCTGTGAGGAAAACTGGAAACCGCTCCACGATACGGGCAGCAGATCCATCAAGTAGAGCCCGATAAAAAAGAACACGGCGGCCACCAGAATATTTCCGATCAAACCCACATCGCCCAAAAGCCTCCCGGCCATTGCCGTGATCAGACCGATAATGGCAATCGTAGCTAAAATTCCCAGCGCAAACACGGACGAGAGCGCAAAGACCCGCTTTCTGGTGGGGCTTTCCTGACTGGTAATGAAACCGATCAGGAGCGGGATACTGGCCAGATGGCAGGGACTTAAAAGGATGCTGAGGAACCCCCAAGTCAGCGACGCGATCAGAGCGATCCATAGACTTCCTTGAAGGGCGCTACTCAGCGACGTAAAAAGGCTTTCAATCATGGAACACCTTTAATTCAACGGTACGAGTCCCTGACTTTTTAGAAATTTATCAATCTCGGCTTCCGCGAAAAATCCTTCGTGCCTCATGAGCTCTTTTCCGCTTTGATCGAGAAAGACCTGTGTGGGGATCAGTTTTATTCCATATCTCTGGGAAATGGAACGATCTTTCATCACGTCATGGAACACGACATTGACTTGTCCTTTATAGCGCGATTCAATGGCTTTCATCACCGGCTGCATTTGTTTGCAAGGAATGCAAGTCGAGGATCCCAGCTCTAGAAAGATAATCTTTGCAGATTCATTTCCGGAATTGCCTTGCGCTTTACTCTTTGATGCAGAGTCCTTTCCTCCGCAGGCCGACAGGATGATCGCGACCGCCAGCAGCAAGGCGGCGGCTAAAATCCCACGTTTCATTGAATACTCCGAATGAGTGGTGTGGTGTCCGATGAGTGAATAACTATATTTGCCTTCGAGCCTTTGGTTACTGTGCAAGCAGCCAATCCAGGGAATTACTCACGGTATCGTTCACCGTGGCTTGTTTCATGTACCGAGCTACCATGATGGCCTCCGCGATTTCGGGCAGGCTCACTCCTTTTTCCTTCGCCATCTTCACCCACATGCGAGTGCAGGTATCGGAACCGAGGGCTGCGGCTACGCCAATACCGACCAGAAATTTGTACTTGTTGGGCACGTTTTGGTACTTCTCGTTCTCGAAAAGCAGCGCTTTCTCATCCATTTGATTTTTTGCGAAATCCGGAGCAACTTCTTTGAGAAGCTCCATGGGGGTTTTCTCGGACATTTCCCTTCTCCTTACTGGAGTTGCCGCGAACTAATCAACCGCGAGAGGCCACAGTTTGTCTCTCCGGAATTCCGCGTCTCCCTGTCTGTCTTTACAAATTCAAATTGGTTTGCAGAAACAGCCAGTGACAATCGCTAGTTGCGCCCTGATGCCGTGCATAGGAACCAGGCATAAAAATCCCGTAGCCGCCGGTCCATTCCATCTGTGATGTCGCTTTGAAAGAGATCCGGATATTAATTTCACATCCGAGATCACGACCCGTCGAACCAGAACGGTCTAAGTAGAGGGATTTCAAAGACGTTGTATACCACGCATCTCCGGCATGATCCAGTTCATAGCCGTGAAACTCCAAATACCCTTTTAGTTTGGGCAAGGGTGCGACTTGCAGATCTACTTCATAATCTTGCAAGTTCGCCCAGTAGAACAGATTCAGATCGCCGTAGAAATTGATGTCAGCTCCGCCGAACACACCGTCAAACGTGCCGTGAAGGCCATCACTGGGGTCCGCGTCCCCCGAGCCGTGTGTGTACTGAACACCAATTTTAACGATGCACGGTTTAGTTATGGTCAGCCATGATCCGGCATTCGCTCCCCAAGCCCGAAGTTTGTCAGTCCCATGGTCGCCCCATTCATGAACCAACGTGCCGGTTAGTTCAAACAGCCGGCAAGGTGATGCTTTAAACTGCGTCCCCACATAGTAGGCCGACAGTGAGCCTGTGCCGGACTCGCCAACCGTATTCTTGGCCCGGTTGAACTTGGAGGCCAGAAAGAAATCCCAGCGACTTTCTTTTCTCGGCAGTGAGGCGTAGATCACCGTCACCGTTGGTGCGGTTTGCGATTGGTTCGGCCAGAGTGTGGGGCGGTTCTCCACAACATGACCGATCCATCCGTCCACCCATAACTGCGGCGAGACGTACTTGAGCATGGCTGCATCCCAGATATAGCGCCCCGTGTTGCCCCATAATCCCGGCCCGAAAACCCGTTGATCTCCGTAGGAAATCTGCTGCCTCCCGACGCGAAATCCAATGCCGCTCCCACCGATGCCCTGCCATTCACCATAAGCCTGCCTGATGTCCAAAGGATCTTCGATAGGATTGCTCCTCTGGAAATTGCCCCGCTGCAGCTTGGAATCAAACACGCGGGCGTCACGGAGCTGCAAGTACAGGGTTCGGTCTGCGCCGCGTCGCAAGGAACAATTCAACATCACCCGCGAAAGCAGAAATCCATCGGAGAACCCCGGCCGATATCCACGCACATCGAACTGATCGTCACTTTCGAAGCGCAAGCGCATATTGGCCGAGAAATCCACACGGAATGATCCGAACGGAACGTCGCGTGGCAGCACAGCCGATCGCCCCATGTCACCCAGAACACCAGCCACCGTATCGGTGCAAGCACCAAGCATGGCTGCGAACAGGAAGCCCGCGTAAACCCATACCAAACTTCGTATAGTTGTCACCTAATGACCCTGACCGCCGCCGGTTAGAATCGTCGCCCTTTCAGAAACACCAAAGAAAGGATGTCTTTGCCGAAGCACCCATTCGCTCACTTCGCCCCAGACAGGCTCTCGGATGATGGAAATCGGACGGATCCCCATGCAACTAATCGAGAGACTCAGTACCATGATTAAACTCACTCTTGCTGGCGCAACGCATCCGGATGATGCTCATCAACCCATTGTCGACTGACCTTACCCCCGAATATGCTCCGCAGCGAATGCGGATTTAAGATGACGCCCAAATAGAAGTGTGTAATAATCAACACCATGAAGAATACGCCAGCTATGTCATGAACGGTATAGAGTAAAGCAAGATTGGTCTGTGGACTGATGCGCAGCACTGCCATGGCGGCGCCCGTAACAATCAGAGCCAGACCGAACACAGAGAACATCCAGAAAAATAGTTTCTGCCCGGCATTAAACTTACCGGCAGGCAAGGTTCTGTGCCAGCCGAAATATCCGCCCAGCGCCCGCAACCATTTCGCATCGCCCTTAGTGAAAAGCATATTTTGAAACCACAAGATAATCAGCCCGAGCAATCCTGCGCCGAAAGCGAGGCCAACCCATGTATGGAGGTTGCGTACCGCCTCGCCGTTCAGCGACCGATGGTTTTCAAAGAAGAGGAAGGCGGTGACAATTAGTATTAAGAATCCCGCTAATACAAAGAAATGGGCCAGCCGCTCAAAAAGCGAAAACCGCTGTACCAAGGGATCGTTGTGCAAGTATCGCTTTATTGTGCGGGGACCATAGACTACATAGTGCAGCAGAAGAAGAAGCGCCAGTGTGCCAACAATCCAGAGAGCGGCGGGTTTCACCACGCTCTCGCGGAATGCTCCTAACTTTAAGGCCCCTGAAGTAATGCCCATTATGTCGTGGTTCGCAATCCACTTCGGTTGCGCGTCGTTGCCGCTGAAAGGCACGGCCAGTGCCCGGCTTTGGAAGAAGGCAGCGCCGCTGCTGTGGCAATCGGTGCAGCTATGTGCTCCCAACGCGGCTCGCGCCGGAGCGACATCGTGCGAGAACTTGTACACTGACGCATATGCCGTGGCTTCATAGGATTCGCGAGGGACCGCGCGATTTTCATGCGAGGAATAGTATACGCGGTCGTCACTGACCCATACAAGCCGTCGCTCGTCCATCGGAAACTTCGTACGATCCAGATAGGCACGCGTGGAAGAAAGCAGTGCATCAATCTCTTCCGGACGATTCACTTCAATCAATCCATCGCCGTTGTCATCGTTGATCGTGCGCAATTGGGGATAGTTGTTTTGTGGATCTTTCCGATGCTCAGACCACATCATGAAGAAGTCCTTCATGAACAATTGATTGAGTCCCGGTTTGCCTTTTTCTTCAAAGCCGACCCATGCGCTGTGGACTCGATTGGCAGGATAGATTTTCCCTTTGTATCGGATCAGCGTCGGATTCGATACGTCAGTCGGTTGATCTGATCCGGTGAAAAGTTCGAGTTCGCCATAGTGATTCCAGAATTTCATGTCCTGATCATAAAAAGCCCAGATATGCTTGCCCGGCGGGGAAATCCTTGGAGCCGGGTTGTAAATATCGCTAGCTTGAACTAAAGCGCTCTTCACCGCACGGCTGGGGATGTGACAAGCTTGGCATGACAACTTTTCCATGTGCAGAGGTGGCAGCCAGTCATGTTTAGCAACAGGAGAGTTGCGCCAGCCCTTCAGGTGGCAGTCTTCGCAGGAACGAACGGTGTTGTCCAAGTCATTACGTACAAAGCCCGAGGGATCGTCACCCTTGCCAAACTGATGAACTTCCCAACCTTGAATGCGCGGATCGGTGGCCTTGCTGCCTGCGGCGTGGCAGTCCACGCAGCGCAATCCCGCCGCTACATGCACATCGGTGCGTTCCGAGAAGGAGGCACCGCGCTTCTTCCAGCCGGGCTTGAAATGGCAGCGCAGGCACGTTTCGTTGCGCGGTTCAGGAACGATGTGCATGATGATATTGCCATCATCATCGAAACGCTTCAGATCATATGCGACTGTCGGTGTTTCATCCTGGGCGATGCTGCCGCTCACTGTAGCAAAGTCTGCCCCCACTGTGGCCGCCCATTTGAAATTCAGCTTGGCTAACTGTGCATTGCGTCCTTTATAATTGTACTCAGGAACGTGACATAAATTGCAGTCGGTTTCGATCACACCAGTCTGAGACCAGCGCGCTTTATAATAATCGCCGTCGAGTTCGTTTTCACCTCCCGGAGTGTAGCCTTTCAGCCGCATCCACTCGTCATAGCGATGTCCATCTCGATCGTACTCTAACGGTCCGCCTCCGGCATGACAGTTCCCGCACGTCGCGGTAATAAATTCATACGATGTCATGTCAATTTCCCGAGCCGAACGGTTCTTTTTGGGAGCGAGTTGCCTGTATAGAGGAGCCGGAGAACACCAATTCCCTCCGTAATTGCCGGGGTGCGATACCCAGTTGTACCGAGCGGCATACTCCGCGGATGGTTTCTCATCCTTGCCTTGTTGGAAGTGAAACCCCTGCGAGATCCGGTCGTAGTTGTGGCATCCGCTCGCCCCGCAGGTTTGCTTCGGCGAGTAGGGCACACTCGCGTTCTCGCCGTGCTTTGGATCTATAATGGCGCCGTTTTCATCGCGAAGTTTGAATGGCGGACACACCCCCATGGCACGGCCGAGACGATCAAGCGACGAATCTGCCGAGGTCAAGCCAGCCGGTCTCGCACTTCGACTGCTGTTGCCGATATTGGAACATCCGAAAAAAATCGTGGCAACAATCCCAATCGTAATCCCAATCGCGGCCCGATTGCTTATGGTCAGAAAACGCACGATGGGAAACCTCCTATGCTTCACCAAATTGTATGGAGTTCAACCGTGCTCACGCCAGCAACTTTTTGATCTCTTCCATGGAGAGCAGACGGCCGGTGCTTTTCACGACGCCATCCACGACAAGGCCGGGAGTCTGCCAGACCTTAAACCTCATGATGGCATCTATGTCCGTGATTTTTTCCAGCGTATAATCCAGACCAAGATCGTTGGCGGCCATTTCCGCATTTTCCGCAAGTTTTTTGCAACGTGCGCAACCGGGGCCGAGAATCTGAATCTTCATCATGGTTCGTCTCCTATCCAAAAAGTGAGCCGTAGATCAAGCCGGAAGTCGTAGCCATTACCACGACCAGTAGCACGAAAACGCCCGTTTTTTTCCAGCCTATAATGCTGCCCAGAACAAGTATGCTGGGAAGCGAAAGAGCGGGACCGGCCAATAGAAGAGCCAGCGCAGGGCCCTTGCCCATTCCCGCACCGATTAAACCCTGAAGGATCGGAACTTCTGTCAGCGTGGCAAAATACATGAATGCGCCGGTAATGGAAGCGAAAAAGTTTGCCCACAGAGAATTTCCGCCGACGGATTCACTGATCCACCACGATGGAATAACGCCCTCGTGTCCGGGACGACCGAGTAAAAAACCGGAGACAAGGACTCCGCCCAGCAAGAGCGGTAGAATTTGTTTAGTGAACACCCACGTGGAATCGAACCACTCACCAACCGCTCCCTTGTTTCGGCTTGCCAACGCAGCGAACAGAAGCGCGCCGATACCGAAAACGAGCAAATGCTGATCGGGAAACAACAGAACGAGCAGCAACACGGGAACAGCCACAAACATCGCATGCCATTTGGCAAATTCGTACCAGGAAACCAGCATCCATCCCAAACCCAAGGCCGCCAGTCCGGTCAACCACCATTTCATCATAGCAACCAGACCAAAGAAGCCGCTCGATTCGGATTGGCTCCAGTTCGCAAATACCAGAATGGCGATCATGCTGAAAAAGTAAAGGCTCGTATTCCAGAGCGGCCGCGCCGCTTCGGGAAGAGACTCATCCGGATTGCCGGCATCATCTACCCTGTTTTCCTTACGGAAAATGAAGTGCATGAGCAAACCGATAATGACGCTGAATATTACCGCACCTACCGCACGGGCAACGCCCAATTCAAGACCGAGTACGCGCGCCGTTAGAATAATTGCCAACACATTGATGGCGGGACCGGAATAGAGAAAGGCCGTGGCGGGGCCAAGTCCCGCTCCCATTCGCGTGATACCGGCAAATATCGGAAGAACAGTGCAGGAACAAACGGCAAGAATCGTCCCGGAAATCGAAGCAACACCATAAGCCAGAATTTTATTGGAGCGCGGGCCGAGATAGCGCATGACCGATTCTTTGCTGACGAAAACGGTGATGGCACCCGCAATGAAGAAAGCCGGGATCAGGCAGAGAATCACATGCTCGCGGGCATACCACTTGACCAGTTCGAGAGCTTCGAATACCGCAGAGTTGAAACGCAGCGAACCTACAGGCAAGTAGAACGCGGCAAGAAACGCCGTGACAATGAGCGCAAGAGCCTTCCATTCACTTTTCCATGACGTCATATCCGCCTCTCGGAAGCTTATCCAATCGGTTCATAGTGTCCATCTATAGTGTTGATGATTTGAAATATTTGCCTTGCATCCATAAAGCTACGTTGACTAAGCCAATCAGTACCGGCACTTCCACGAGCGGTCCGATCACTGCGGCAAAGGCCGCTCCCGAATGCACTCCGAACACGGCGATCGCCACCGCAATAGCCAGCTCGAAGTTGTTGGAGGCTGCTGTAAAGGAAAGTGTCGCAGTCTTCGAGTAATCCGCGCCGACTTTCTTCCCCATCCAGAAAGACACGAAAAACATAATCACAAAATAAATCAGAAGCGGAATCGCAATGCGAATGACATCCAACGGCAGAGTTAAAATCTTGTCGCCCTTCAAAGAAAACATGATCACAATCGTAAACAGCAGAGCGATTAACGTAACCGGGCTGATTTTAGGAATGAACTTTTTATGATACCACTCTTTGTCTTTGAGGCGGATAAGCACAAAGCGCGTTATAAAACCGGCGACGAAAGGAATACCGAGATAGATAAAAACGCTTTTTGCTATTTGCCCCATGGTTATATGCACTTCCGTTCCCGAAAGACCAAATAACGGCGGCAGCACCGTAATAAAAACATACGCGTAGACCGAGTAGAGCAGCACTTGGAAGATCGAATTAAAGGCGACGAGTCCCGCCGCGTACTCCGTGTCTCCTTTAGCCAGATCATTCCACACAATCACCATAGCAATACAACGGGCAAGACCGATCAGAATCAGACCCACCATGTAATCCGGCTTGTCGGGTAGAAAGATAATCGCCAGCGCAAACATCAGGATCGGGCCGATGATCCAATTCTGAACCAGCGATAGACTTAGCACACGCCAATTGCGAAAGACTTCACCCAGATCCTCGTAGCGCACTTTCGCAAGTGGAGGGTACATCATCAGGATCAAACCAACGGCAATGGGAATGGACGTTGTACCAACGCTGAACCGGTCGAGAAACGGAACAACATCCGGAAACACAAATCCTAATCCGACTCCAACAGCCATAGCCAGAAAAATCCACAGTGTCAGGTAACGGTCCAGAAAGGACAACCGGCGGCTGACTGATGTTTCCGTTGTCATTAATGATCCACTCGTTTCATGCGAGACCAGCCGTTTCGTGCTTTACTCGCGAAGCCGACGAACAGCGGCAGGCTCTGAATTGATCGAATTCTCGATTCAATACGGCAAGTTCATCGTCGCCAATCAAACGAACAGCCTGTTTGACAATGATTCCGTATTCGCGCGGAAGGGATTCGGAAAAACGGTAATACACCGAAACTCCTTCCCTGCGGTCAGCCAGTATTCCCGAATGGAGCAGATACCGGAGATGCCGCGAGGCTTTCGATTGTGTAATTTTCAGAACGCCCTCCAATTCGCACACGCAGACTTCCCGATAGCGCGTGATGAGAGCAACCATTTGAAGACGAGTGGGGTCTGCCAATGCGCGAAACACAGCCGCCGGATCGTACATAATTCTAACCTCAGGTTTCGACCAGTAATATAATCGTTTAAACGGTTATACACAAGAGATTCAAAAAGAAAAAGGCTATCCTTGCGGACCGCCTTTTTCTTAATTATCAGTAATTAAGTCAAGGTTATATCGAACTCGGTCACTAAACGCCTCATTTCAGCAGGGTGACTTTACGAACGCCTGGAAGCAATTGGCGGCCATTACGGCCGAGTACAATCCCACCGGGTTTTTTTACATTTTCAGCCCTCCCGATAGACACCAGGCAACATTCGTTCGTTCACGAATGCTTGAACTTCACACCCGTGTACATCGCATACTTTGATCAGAACATGACTACGATGGGCAAGCCGAATTTTAAGCGTGTGGGCGATTGTCGGCATCGTTCTGTATAGTGCAGGGTGACAACGGATGGACCTACCGCCCATCCGAGATCGGGATTGAGAAAAAGAATGTCCCGCAGCCATTCATCCGTACCGGAGGTTTGCAGAGTCCATGTCGCTCCACCATTGGTTGTTCGACGAATCCATCCGGCCACACTGGTGGTCCACCCATTCAACGAATCGGCAAAACAAATGGCATATTCCTGATTCTCCGTTCCGGTCGTTAGCCGCGGCCACCCAAAGAAAAGCAATCGCCAGTTTTATAAGCGCTCCTTGTGTGTTGAATGACATCAGGATGTTTCGGTCTTGGAGCACTTACACCCGGCGTTTATATAATGAATAGCCGGGTGTAAGTCAAAAAGCGAAAGAATAGACTGTGCCGAACAGATGAATTCTATTTCATGAGCACAACTTTTTGAGTTTGATGGAACGTTTCACACTGCATGCGCAAGAAATAAACGCCGGAACCCACCGCCAAGCCGTTATCGGCGGTTCCATTCCAGACGGTGGTATAAGAACCCGCACTTTGAACTCTATCGGCCAGCGAAGCAATATGCCGACCAAGCACGTCGAAAACGTCGAGCCGGAGATGACTTTGTCGAGCCAGCATGTAAGAAATCATCGTGGATGCATTGAACGGATTCGGATAGGCTGCCGCGAGTTCAAATTCAGTTGCTGGTGACAACGATGGTTCAACGGGATCTACCCACGGAATTCCGTTGTTGCCCGCGATGATTTCGATAACTCCGTCGCGATGTCCCACCAGAACATCCCAGAAACCGCTGCGGTCAATATCGGGCATTGGAGAAATCGCATCTACTTCACTGCTCGGTCCGCTGCCCGATGTAGACCAGACTCGCTGGCCATCCCATCCATCGAGAAGGACAGTGTTGCCGCCCATTGTGCCGCAGGCGATTTCGTTGACGCCATCTCCCGTGACATCGGGGATCGGCGTCATGCACAGCACGTTTTCAACATCGAACGGATCGGCAATTACCGCCCAAATGACTCGTCCGTTGCTGCCGTCCAAACACCTTACCCAGCCGTTGACGGTTCCATAGTATGATTCACGCACGCCGTCGCTGGTGATGTCGGAGCCGACGGCCAAACGATACACATAATTGTTATCGGGCACCGACCATATCTGCTGGCCGCTGGCTCCATCGAGACAATAGACGCCGGTATAGGCACCCGCCACCACGACATCTTCACTTACCGTTGCTTCCGGATTCGCGTTTCCCATCGGCAGCAAGGCAAATATCGGTGAACCGGATGCCACCGTGTTGGACCACACGGGCACACCGGTCGCGCCGTTATAAGCCGCGACGATGCCGTTGGTTGCGCCGCCGACGACTTCGGGAATGTTATCACCGGTTACATCGTGAATGCTGCGCACCGTATAAAAAGTAGTGATCGGCGTTCCCGGCCAAATGACCTGTCCGTTTGCTCCGCTCAATGTGAAGACGCGGCGGGGTCCGGAGCTGGAGTTATCATCACCCGCGGCAACCATGATGTCCGGAATCAAATCGAAATTCAAATCCGCGACGGGAGCCACTTCATAGACGGGGCCGCCGCCGCCCCAGAAGTGCGTATCAAATGTCCATAAAAGCGCTCCAGTTGCCCCGGACAAGGCATATACGGAGCGACTGACACCGGTTGTGCCGACAATTACATCCTCGACTCCGTCGCCGGATATATCCGAGATCGCGGAGAGACCCCGATCGTACATTACGGTTCCGGAGTAATTCGGATTCTGCCGCAAGTAAAATGTCCAAAACGTATCGGCCAGCGTGGTTGAGCCGCCGTTCAGGCAGTAGACCAAATAATCGCCGCCTGTGGCCAGAGCGTCGGCAACACCATCGCCGTTCACGTCTCCAATCCAATGCACGGCATTGATGTCCCGACTCAGACTGGTTCCGAGCGATTCATAAAACCACAAGACTTGCCCGGCAACCGCCGGTATCGCATCGCCAAATCCCGACACGGGGACCTCCGCGACAGGTTCATCCGGATCGTCCGAATGAATTCGAACTATTGCGCTGTAACCTACTGGCCGCCGCGGAGTGAACCAGAGCCGGAGATTGATGTAACCGAACGAGTCAATCGCCGCAGGAAGAGGAACCGGATCTAAAGTGAAAACGGTATCCCCGAGAAGTTCAATGTTTGTTATATGTAAGGTACCATATCCGGCATTATCCAATTCGAGCGAACGACTGGACGAGAGCAGGGGTCCGGCGAGCCGCACATAACCGAAATCCACCGCGACCGGATGCGGATCCACATCTCCTTCATCCGGCCAACCGATACCTTGAAGAGTAATCCGGACCGGATTTTCATCCGGATCGTTGGAATGAATGCGCAGAGTGTCGGTGAAATTGCCTGCGGCGGGCGGATCGAACTGAATCGTGAACACCCGCGAAGCCGCCGGACTAATCGAGAGCGGAAATACCGACGGATCCAACAGATCGAAGGCGGAACCGGAAGCAAGCGTCGCAAGATCAATCGTCAGATTCACATTGCCGACATTTGCGACACTCACGGCCCAACTGATCGGGTGTCCGACCACGAGTCCACCGTAGTGATGCGATGTCTCATGGATGTGGATATCCGGATTGACAGCATTGCTGACGTCGTATTTGAAGATCTTGACATTAAAGCTGGTCACATCATAGGCCAACACCCACAGAAATTGACCATCCCAAGCGACACCGCGCGGACGGCGGCCGGGCTGAGGAGTATGCGCCGGCAGAGGAAACGACCATAGGGTTTGGCCGTTCGAATGGTCTACTCGATAGATCGTCTCCACTCCGGTATCTTCCGAGCTGATCCATAGGCTTGAACCGTCATAAGCCACGCCATAGGGACGAACGGCGGCAATATTATGGGTGGCTAAAACAGCTCCATCGGCCGGGTTCACACGCAGAATGCGCGAGGCGGGATAATAAACCGACATCCACAAAGCAGTGCCATCCCATCCCAAGCCGCCGGCATAACCCGCCGATGGATCATTGATCTGAGCAGCGACGGCACCCGATGTCGTGTCAATTTTATAAACGTGGAGATCACCCGAGACGCGGGAGATCGTCCACAGATATCCGTCGGCAAAGGCTAAACCGCGCGAGCCTGTCACGGGACAGGTGAGGTTGCGGATCACCGCTCCGGTGGCAGGATTGACTTTGTAAATACCTGTGGCTTGATCGCTGACCCAAAGGGCCGAGCCATCCCAACATAGACCTGTCGCGGTGTTGGATGGCGCGGGAATTTCATGAACGAGCACCTGAGCCCATGATCCCGTGCACAGCATGCAGATTGCGGCCAGTAAAACGAATTGAAATGCCAAACGCCTCATTGACGACCTCCCGTTCAGAAATTAGCCTGACAGCTGCTCAAACCGTAACCATAAGGATACAACCCAAATACGAAAAAGTCAAGTTGACCCACAGGAATCCGGAAGCGGTATATATCAGCAGGCGGGGGAAAAGGGTAAGAGGGGATGCCACGGGTGCGGCATCCCCTCTTGATTCGACAGAAAAATGCGTCAGATTACGCTACACCAGCGATCAGCGCCGCAGTGCAGGTTCATCCGTGGAGGCGATCACAATGTAGAACATCTTCGAGTTCGCCGGCACCACACCGACGTGCGTATACGATGTTGCTGTCGTCTCGTCCACATAGTACGTCGGGCCGGGTTCGAAGTCCACTGTGTTGCTCGCGTAGATTTTGTAGCTGTTGGCATTCAGCGAAGGAGTCCAACGCAGCTCGACATCATCGGTTCCGAGAATCGGGAAGACGGTTAGGCTGTCCACTGTTTCCGGAGGTACCAATCCGTGATATTCATCCGCGCCGATATCCGGCGGATCGTTGCGAACATCGCCGTCAATATCCCAAATCATTTCCGGAATGTACAGACCGACGTTGTTGCAGAGAAGGTACGTAGGATCAATGTGCAGATCACCGGCACCGACAAATCCCGGATCGCCGGAAACGCTGTGTTCATCATAGCCTGTGGCTTGCCAATCGAACAGAGTCAGATATTCCGCTCCGCCGTCGCAGCCGGTTTTGTATCCGGTACCCGTTCCGTAGAAGCAGTTATAGTCGCTGGATTCCAACGTGCCGCCTACGCGCCAGATAGCATAGCATGTGTCCGTCGCTTCCTCGATTACAACGATGTTGTTCGCCGCGTTATTCGTGCCGGTTCCGGAATAGATGCCTGCCTTAATGCCCACATCGCTCTCCGTCTCGTTCATACGGATTGTATTGAACGACGTGTAGGTCGTTCCATTACTGGTGTAGATTCCCATCATGTCCGGCCCGTGAGTCTGCCAATCCCAGATGAAGTTATTGAAGACGAAGGATGTCATATTCGATGCGGAATAGACTCCCGCTACGGTCGCGAAGCCGGTGTTGGACGTGTGCCGGAAATTGTGAATACGGTTGTTGTAGACATAGATCGAATCATCTCCGCTCTGGATCGCGACATACACACCGTACGCACTGGTTGAGCTGGTCGCAGCGGGTTGAATATCGTTGTCGTGAACGCGAGCATTGGGCGATTCATCTACGTAGATGCAATAGGGGACACCGTCAACACGGCAATTACGGATTTCCAGGTTGCTGCTGGTACCCGACGATCCGGACTGCACGATAATTCCGTACTGGACACCGCGGACGGTTACGTTGTCAATCAAACAGTTGTCGTTTCCGTTAATCCAAATGCGGATTCCCTTGCAGCTTAATACCGTGCTGTCGCGACCGGTGACGGACAGGTTCTGAACCGTCACATAGTCGGCGTCGTTTTTAATCACCATTACGGAATCGCACGTTCCAGTGCCGACCATATTCAGACCGTCAAACGTGACGAAATCCGCTCCATTGACGACTACACACGGTGTGGATATATTCGATGTGATGGTCACGATGTCATCCAAAGCGCCGGGATGCGCGCGGAAGATGACGCGATCGGTATAGTTCGTTCCGGTAATCTCGGTCACGGTGACATTTTCCGCGTACGTTCCGTCGTACACGTCAATGATAACTTCGGCGTCAATTCCGCGCAGGTAGAGGGACTGGAGCGCTTCGGCAAAGGTGGCAAAGTCGTTGTTGCCGCCGCCCAGATCGTACGTGCCGTGCATCGGGCCGCCGATAACCGTGACTTGCGCCGTGAGGCTATCATTGTCCAGATATTCATCGGTCGCCAGATAGGTTTGTGCTTCCAATACGCCGTATTCGATACCTACATCCGGCGGGGTCCAGTCAAAGTCTACCGTATCCGATATCAAAGAGCCGAGAGACAACAGTACTGTGTCCTGAGCGGTTCCTTCGTAGAAGAGAACAACCGGGACGTCGGTTTCGGCGGAGCCGCCGTTGTTCTTCACTTCCACTTGGATAGTATAGGGCAGATTCGAGGTATAGGTGGGCAGCAATCCGATGAATCCCACAATACCGTAATCGTGATTGAAAGCGACCGACGTATACTCATCGGCGCCGATATCGGGCGTGCCGGAGCGGGGGTTGCCGTCAATGTCGGCGTCAATATCAACGATCGGCGTCGCGATGCCGTCCACCAAGCTGAAGGTGGCCTGAATGTGAAGGTTGGACGCAGACGCATAACCGGGATTGCCTTCCACCGAATTCGCGTCGCGGCCGGTTGCAGTAGACCATGCGCTCAGAGTCGCGTAGTTTGTGGAAGCATCGCGTCCCATATTGTAGGCCGCGCCCGGTCCGGAGCTGTACACGCAGTTATAGTTGCTCGTCAGCCCGGTTCCCTGATAGCGGTTAATCGCCCAGCAAGCCGCGTTCGGCTCGTCAATCTGGAAGATGTTGTTGCGGAGATCGGCATTACTTCCGCTCGATTCCTGATAGAAACCGTTGATTCCCTTGGTTCCGCCGGTTGTTGCAACATCACCGATGTAAACGCTGTTGAAATAAATCTGCGGCGATCCGCCATAGACGTGAATGCCGTAGACCGGACCGGTTCCGGTGTTCTGGAAATCCCAGATGAAGTTATTGTAAATGCGGGTTGTCGCGCCTACGGTATAGATGCCGTTGGCGGCGTAGGTTGAACTCGTGCGCAGATTGTGAATCTTGTTGTTGTAATGAAAAACCGTGTCTCCGGCCGTTTGCGTGGAAACGTAGAGACCGTAAACTTCCGTGGCGGCCGTTGACCATCCGGGCTGAATATCGCAATCGTGGACGCGGCTGCCGCGCTGATAGTAGGTTCGGACGCCGTATTTGCCTTCCAGGATCGCGCAGTTCTTGACCTCGTTCCCGATATCCACAGTTGCTGAAGCGCCGTAGAGATCAATTCCCCAGCTTGCACCGCTGATGGTCAGATTGTCGAGTGTATTGTAGTCATTGCCGCCCGCCTGAATATGCACGCCGTAAGTCGTGGTGGCGGAAACATTCGAACCTGTGACCGAGCAGTTCTTGATCGTGTTGTAATCGGCGCCATTGTACAGCTGAGCGCCGCGCAGACACGCGCCGGTGGCGGTAATATCAATGCCGTCTATGGTCACGTAATCGGCTCCGACTAATCTAACGACGCCGTTTCCTATGCTTCGCGTGATCGTAACAGCTTCGCCGGCATGCTCCTGGAATTTTATCGTGCTGGTTGACGATGCCCCTGTAATCGCGCCGATCACCAGGGAGTCGTCATAGGTGCCGGTATAGACGTCGAACACAACGGCATCGTCCATGCCGCGAAGAGTGATGTCCTCCACCGCGGAGGAGAAATTCGTATAATCGGGAGCCACTCCGCCAATGTTGTAGGTTCCGTGCATCGGAAGGCCGATAATGCGCACGGCAAATGTCATGCTGTCATTCGCCAAATCAGCGTCTCCCGTGAGAAACGACTGTATTTCCAGTGTTCCGGTTTGCGGGGCGGCAGGAGTTGTCCAGTCAAACGTAAAGGTATCCGCTGCATCCACGGCGAGAGACACCAGAATGGTATCCTGCGGAATATCGTTGTAAAACAGCACGACGGGAGCATCGGTCTGGGCGGCGCTGCCGCGATTCGCTACGCGAGCCCGCGGGTGGAACAGAGTGAATTCCGGGTTGAGGTAAGAGATATCGAAAAGGCCGGTCACGGCGTAATCCGCCGGCGGAGACGCAAAAGCATATTCGTCGGAGCCAATATCCGGATTTACCGCCGAGCGCGGTTCACGGTCAATATCCTCGTCAATTCCGACAATCGGTAAGCCGATGTTGCTCACAAGATTGTACGTGTCCTGAATGTGCAGATCGCTCGCGCTCGCATATCCCGGATCTCCCTCGACGCCATGGTCTTCGTAAGGCGTGGCAGCCTGCGTTGCGGCGAGTGTAGCGTAACCGGTTGAGCTGGTTCTATACACTTGATAGTTGGCGTTGCCGGTCGAGTTGTAATAGGCGTTGTAGTCGAGAATGGCCGGAACATAGGTCGCGGAGGAGCCATGGAAGATGTATGTGGCTGCCGTTGTATCGGCGGCGAAAAAGATGTTATTGCGAATGTTCAGAACCGGCGTGCTGGTTGACATATAGATCGCGCGAACAGTGCCGGTTGAAGCGACATCGTTAATGTACACGCTGTTGAAGTCGAAGTTGGTCGTACCCGCGCTGTTTGCATAGAGCGCAACATAGGGAGTTGCTGTCCCTGTCGTCTGAACATCATAGAACCAGTTATTGTAGACATTCAGCACAAAGCCAGCTATCTGAGCGTATGCTTGGATAAATGCGGGAGCGCCGGCTGAAACAAGGTTGTGGAACGTGTTTCTGTAAATGAAGATGGTGTCACCGGCTACTTGAGAGTTGACCTCAATGCCCTTGACACCGGAAGCGCCCGGACCGTTTAATGTGATATCGTTGTCGTAGATCCGGAGTCCGTTATGGTACGTGAAATAGGCGAAGTTCCAGAGGCTGTCCGTCGTGCAATTCCGGATGATATTGTTGGCATGCTTTTGGGCTGACGAACCCGTAGCCTGAATCGCCGTGTTGTGGCGAACAAAATGCAGGTTCTCGAACACGTTACTGCTGCAAGCAGGAGTACCCATATTTATGGCATATTTGACGGTGGACGCCGTATAGCCCGCGCCACGCCACGTCGCATTCCGGAAAATGCAGTTTTTCGCCCCTTTAATGGCCAGACACTTATACGTGCTGTCATTGACATGATCCAAATAGACGTCAATGCCGTCGAAAATCACGTAGCTGGCCAAGCTGTCATGGATGACACCATTGGGGCTGGGTATTAACGAGCTAACCCGCAGTCGCGCGGTACCCGACGCATCGAAAAATTTGACGCTATCGTCAATACTCGCGCCCGGAATGGGCCCCATTAGTCTGACCTGTTCGTTATAATCGCCGCCGTACACGTTGAACGTGACAGCGTCACTGATGCCGTTGTTGTATAACGACATGACAGCGAGCGTAAAGTTGGGGAAGTCATTGTTGCCGCCGCCGATATCGTACGAGCCGGCTAAAGCCGTTCCCGTGATCATAAAATTCCAAATTGAGCCATCCGTTTCGCCATAGGCGTTGCGGGTTACGACCTTCCAGTAATAAACCGTGTTGGGAATCAGATCGGACGTCGGATCGTACGAGGTAGCAAGCGTGTTGTTAATCTTTTTCGCGTCCGCGACGTTGTTGGCGACCGAATCGTAGGTCTGCGCCAGATAGAGGTCTACCGTTGCCGTACCGATGCCGTTAACCCAGCCCAGATTGACATCTACAGTCTGACCGACAGCGCCGTTTGCGGGACTGGGAGTAGTCGCGACATTCGGCGGAGCATGCAATTCCGGTCCGGTTACATCATCAATGTAAAGCGTGCTTCCGCCCGTGCCCTCATCGCGCGATACAAAAGCAATGAAAATCTCCTGACCTTGGTAGGACGTTAGGGCAAGGGAGTATTGCGCATAAGTCGTCGTGATATTACAGACGGTTCCGCAAT
>Ga0105104_10000955_pt1 | contig 22467 bp, 24 predicted proteins | sample PPLLaktember2015_3_FD_87034 | JGI IMG/M metagenome (GOLD analysis project Ga0105104, IMG submission 87034) | Freshwater sediment microbial communities from Prairie Pothole Lake near Jamestown, North Dakota, USA - PPLs Lake P7 Core (6) Depth... | ecosystem: Environmental > Aquatic > Freshwater >... | reverse complement strand
TATAACTCCTCTTAGTGGGTTTATGAAATAGCATACCCCCCAGGCAGGCCTGGGAGCTGACCGAGTGGATTTGATATGACGATACATATTATTTTATTTGCGGCGCTTGTGCTTACGGCGGTTTGGACAGTGATGACGACACGGCTATTGCGGTCTGTTATCGGATTGGCCCTGACGAGCGTTATCCTTACGATAATTATGTTTATGCTGGATTCGCCGTTAGCGGCGGTATTCGAGCTGTCGGTTTGCGCGGGGCTGATTTCGGCCATATTTATAAGCTGTATCGGGCTTACGCAGCGGCTGACGGAGGAGCAGTTAGCGGTCAGGAAAAAAGAGCGGCTGTCGAAATTCTGGCTATTGCCGGTAATCCTTGTTTTGGCAGGCATAGCTATGACGCAGTTGCATATACCGCTTGATTCCGGAATTACGGCAGCACCAGCGGTTACCGACGTGCGTAATATTCTCTGGAACACGCGGCATCTGGATTTGGTTGGTCAGATAGTAATCCTGCTGGCCGGGGCTTTCGGTGTAATTACCCTTTTTAAGGAATAAATTGGTTAATGGGCGATATGGGCCGGGGTTTGCAGAGAATATTGATTTCAGATTGTGGAATAATAGGGAATAATAGAATAATAATAGGGGACTGTCCCTAATTAAAATAAGGAAGAAGAAATGATAAGCGATATGAGCCAGTTGTTCTGGATTTTTACGGTCGCGGCGACTTTGGTGCTGATCGCGGGTTTTTACTGCATGATTGTAACTTTTAACCTGGTAAGGGCGCTGATAGGGCTGGAGCTTCTGACCAAGAGTGCGACACTTTTTATTATTCTGGCCGGCTACGTTACGGGAAGGACCGCTTTGGCGCAGGCATTGGCCATTACGCTGATAATTATCGAGGTTGTGGTGATAGCGGTTGCGGTTGGTATTGTGATGTGCGTGTTCAGGCACAATAAGTCGATTGACGCGAGGATGTTGAGAAATATCAAGGGATAGAACTGAGGACGGAAGACAGAGGACTGAGGACGGAAAATGTCCAATGTCCAATTTTCAATATCGAATGTAAAAGTAAAAATGGATTCCCGCTTTCCTCCTTCGCTGAAGCTACGGAGGTCGCGGGAATGACAAAAGGAAAGGAAAAATGACAGAGCAGATATTGTTGACGCCGCCGGTGGTTTTTGTGCTGGTTCTTTCGGTGACGGTATTCGCGGCTTATATTTTATCGAAACTGGCGTTTAAGCCCAAGACGCTTCCTAACGGGCTTACCAAGGAGTATTCCTGCGGTGAAGAGCTGCCCAGTCATATGATTCAGCCCGATTACAGCCAGTTTTACCCGTTCGCGTTTTATTTTACGATTCTTCACGTGGTGGCGTTAATGGCGGCGACGGTGCCTGTGGCGACGATGGAGACATCGCTGATTGCGGTGGTTTATATAGCCGGGGCGATGATTGGGCTGCTGGTTTTATATAAAGGATAAAAAGAAAAAAACAAATAATAGGTAACTGTCCCTAATTAAAACGTGTATAAGGGCTAAGAAGTAAAATTAAAAATCAAAAATTAAAAAGCAAAAAGAAGTTTTGGATGAAAAGATGTCATTGATAAAAAAAATAGTAACGTGGGCGAGGATTAAGTCGCCGTGGATACTGCATTTTAATACCGGGGCCTGTAACGCGTGCGATATCGAGCTGATTGCGGCCTTGACGCCTGTTTATGACGTGGAGCGGTTCGGGATACAGTTGAAAGGGACGCCGAGGCACGCCGACGTTCTGGTATGCTCGGGGCCTGTTACGCACCAGATAAAGGACCGGCTGATAAGAATTTACGAGCAGATGCCTGAGCCGAAGTTTGTGGTGGCGGTGGGAACCTGCGCCTGTTCGGGCGGGGTTTTCAGGGGATGCTATAACGTCGAGTCGGGGATAGACGAGGTGATACCGGTGTCGGTTTATATACCGGGGTGTCCGGCGAGTCCGAGGGCGATTATCGACGGGGTAGTGAAATTGCTGACGAGTTTGACGGAGCCGGCGGAAGTAAAGTAAGAAATTGCGGATTTAAAGGAATTGGCGGGGTAAACCCCGCCCTACAAAAAAGGAATATAGTGTGGGTGAAGAAGATAATATAAAGCAGCGGATTGTTGAAAAATTCGTGTATTTGAACGACAAGGTAAGGGTGCAGCGCGAGAGGCGGATGTACGCGGAGGTGGCTTACGAGAATTTCGCGGAGGTGTTCGATTACGCGGTGAAAAACCTCGGTTTTGTGGTTCTATGCACGATAACCGGGCTTGATGAGGGCAAGGCGATGGGGCTTATTTATCATTTATCGCGAGAAAACGGGATAGTTTTAAATTTACATACGAACGTGCCGATGGAAAATCCCGTAATAAAGACAATCACACCTTATTTTCCGGCGGCGGAAGCGTATGAGCGTGAACTTGTCGATTTGCTCGGGGCAAAGGTCGAGGGCCTGGCCGAGGGTAACAGGTATCCTTTGCCGGACGACTGGCCGGCGAATGAATACCCGTTGCGCAAGAGCTGGAAAGGGAAAGCAAGCCAGACAAAGCCCGCCTCGCCGGATGAGCCGGCGAGCCGAGGCGTGGAGGTAAATAAAAATGCCTGACCGAAATTTCAAAGTATCGATAGGGCCTCAGCATCCGGCGCTGAAAGAGCCGGAATGTTTTAACCTGATACTCAAGGGCGAGAAAATCGCGGCGATGAACGTCCGGCTGGGTTATAACCACCGTGGAATCGAAAAGGCCTGCGAAGAGCGGACTTATATCCAGGACCTTTATCTCATCGAGCGGATATGCGGGATATGCTCGCATTCTCATTCGACCTGCTTTGCGCAGACAGTCGAGGAGATAGCCGGCCTGGAAGTTCCAAAGCGCGCGCTTTATATACGCTCGCTGATAGCGGAGCTTGAGCGGATTCACAGTCATCTTTTGTGGTTGGGCGTCGCGGGGCACGAAATCGGATTCGATACGCTTTTGATGTACACGTGGCGCGACCGCGAGGCGGTGATGGATATTTTGGCGCTGCTTACGGGCAACCGCGTCAATTACGGAATTAACACTATCGGCGGTGTCAGACGCGACGTTACGACCGACCAGATACCGCAGATACTGGCAGCGATAGATACCCTCGAAGAACGGACAAAATATTATGTCCAGGTTGGAACCGAGGAAATCACGCTTCGCGAGCGGCTTTCTGGCGTCGGGGTATTATCGAAAGAAGACGCTATTCACTTAGGTGCGGTAGGTCCCACGGCCAGGGCATCGAGCGTCAACAGGGACGTTAGACACGACGACCCTTACGCGGCTTACGGCGAGTTGCTGTTCGAGGTAATAACGGACAATCATAACGACGTTTACGGCAGAACGCTTGTTCGGTTAGGCGAGCTTATGGAATCGTATAAGCTTGTCCGGCAGATTTTGCGAGCGCTGCCTGTTGGCCCGATAACGGTCAAGGCGCCGCGTAAAATTCCGGCCGGAGAAGCAATCGGCAGGTATGAGGCGCCGAGGGGCGAGGACGTTCATTACGTAAAATCCAACGGCACGGAAAAGCCGGAACGCGTGAAGGTGCGTGCGCCGACACTGGCAAACGTTCAGGTTGTCGCCCATATGCTCAAGGACAGATTTCTGGCGGATATGCCAATCGTGATAGCGGCCATTGACCCGTGTTTTTCCTGCACGGACAGGACAATATCGATTACCGGCGGCGACAAGCGCAGCAATATGGAATGGTCTCAACTGCGAACTTACGGCATCGACTGGTATCGCAAACAGGGACTGGATTTTACGGAACTGAACAAGAGATTCAAAATTGGAAACGGATTGAAATAATGACGGCGCTATTCAATATTTTTGTGTTTCCGGGGCTGCTTTTTATCGCGGCGTTCGGTCTGGCGGCGGAGTATATTGACCGCAAGTTCTGCGCGAAACTGCAAAACCGTGTAGGCCCGCCGTGGTTTCAGCCGGTGGCTGATTTTATAAAGCTGGTTGCCAAGGAAGACATAATCCCGCAGCACGCGGACCCTACGATATTTACGCTGATGCCGCTTATCGCGATTACCGCGGTTATTACGTCGTTTCTTTATATTCCGATGTGGGGCACGCAGGCGCTGTTTTCTTTCAGCGGTGACGTTGTCGTGGTGCTGTATTTATTGACGATTCCGACGCTGACATATTTTCTTGGCGGGTGGTATTCGCGAAGCGTATTTTCGATGATAGGGGCGGCGCGGTCGGTAACACAGCTTTTCGCTTATGAGATACCGCTTTTCGTGTGCATACTGGCGCCGGCTATGCTGGCCGACACCTGGTCATTGAGCGGGATGGCGGAATATTTCAGCGTGCATCCGTGGTTTAGCTTGTTAAACGTAGTAGGTTTCGTAATCGCGGTAGTAACGCTTTTGGGCAAACTTGAAAAGGTGCCTTTCGACATACCAGAGGCCGAGACGGAAATCGTGGCAGGCGCATTTACCGAATACAGCGGCCGGCTTCTGGCGTTATTCAGATTAGCGATTGATATGGAGCTGGTCGTTGGTGCGTCGTTGATTGCGGCGGTATTCCTTCCATTCGGGTTGCATTTAAACGCGGGGCTGGGATTCGTCGTATATTTATTGAAGGTCTTGTTCATAATATTGCTGGTTTCGCTGTTCAGGACGATATTCGCGCGTTTGAGAATTGACCAGATGATAAGTTTCTGCTGGAAATACGTCGCGCCTATCGCATTTTTGCAGCTTCTGGCGGATTTGATAATAAAAGGAGTTCAGCGTTAATGTTTCGACCCGGAAAAATGATGAGGCAGGTATTGGGTTCGGTCTTCAAGAAGGCGGCGACCACGACGTATCCGTTCGGGGTGAAAAAAGAGATGCCCAAAAATTACCGCGGCCAGTTGAAGTTCTTCCCCGAAAAATGTATCTGCTGCAAGCTTTGCATGAGGGATTGTCCTTCAGGGGCGATTTCGATAAAGAAAACCGCCGACGGCAAGTGCGAGGCCGAGATAGACCTTTCGAGGTGCATATACTGCGGGCAGTGCGTGGACGTTTGTCCCAAGAAGGCGCTGGAATCGACGCCTGATTTCGAGCTGGCGCAGGTAGATCATGGAAAACTCAAGGTGGTATTCAGTGCAGACGCTCTCAAAGATACTACAGCAAAAACTTGAGAATGCCAAACGGGTCGCTATTTTAGGCGTGGGCTCGGAATTGCGCGGCGATGACGCGGCGGGGATTCTGACTGCCAGGCAAATTGAAAAAATCTCAAAAAAAATAAAGACGCCCGATGTGCAGGTATTTATCGGCGATACGGCTCCGGAGAATCTGACGGGCGTGATAAAGCGGTTCGAGCCGACGCATTTGATTATTATCGATTCGGCCGACCTCGATAAACAGCCGGGCGAAATTGAAATAATCGCCGCCGAGGCGATCTGCGGGACTTCGTTTTGCACGCACACTTTACCTAACAGCGTACTGGCGGATTACCTCCGCAAGTCGTTTAATTTCGAGCTTATAACAATCGGCATCCAGCCCAAGACCTTAGCATTCGGCGCAAGCCCTTCAAAAGAAGTGCTCAAGGCAACAAAACAGCTTTCAGCAGCAATCGCAAAAATCCTCGCTACGACATAACCACTTCTGTTTTTTTATACGCTTGCAATAAATCAATTCAGCCGGTAAACTAACCATTAACTCGGAGAGGTGACCGAGCGGCTTAAGGTAACGGTTTGCTAAACCGTCGTAGGGGGTAAACCCCTACCCCGGGTTCGAATCCCGGCCTCTCCGTTCTTCGCTGCGCTACGCACGGCAGGCCGTTTTTCGCTGTGTTAAGAATTGTTCGGCTTTTGTTTCAGGTAGCGGGTGTAGCCCTGGCGATAAGTCAGGCCCGTGCGGTCGAAATAATCGAGAAGGGGTATGGCGTATTTTCTCGTTGTGTCGATGATGTATTTGAATTTCACGCTTTCGAGTTTTCCCTCCTGCTGAATAAACTTAGTAATTCCGGATTTTGCCTGCTCAATCGCTTCACGGTGAAAAAATAATCCTTTTTCGATTTCAACAAGGCGATTCAAACCGGCGAGCGTTCGTAAAGTATTCAGAAGGTCTTTTTGGGATATGCCGGCCAGAACAGCGGCTTCTTCAATCGTTGGCGGATTAAAAAGGCGTTTGAGGTAAGCCGATTCGGCCGCTTGCATTAAACTTTTCTGCTTTTCGCTGAATACCGGCTGAAATCCGGGCAAAGTGAATTGCTCTTTGACCCGGCTAACAACGCCCTGTTTGACAAGCAAATCCAAGACCATCGCGAGGACTTCCTGCCGGATGCTCAATGACTCGGCAAGCCGGGCAAGGGCCAGGCCCGTCTTATCGGGATTATCGCTATGATACTTGCGTATTGCTGAGACGATACTATCACGCAGGTGTTCGAGCGTCCGGGTGTGAATGTAAACCTTCGCTGAAAGAATTTTGACTTTGCCCTGCGCAATAAGCTCATCCAGAACCGGTTTCAACTGCGCTACCGGCAGTTTGACGCGAAAGGAAAGCCCGGCTTCATCGGCGATAATTTCCTTCGGGTTTTCGACGCAATATTCGACGAAATCTTTTGTTTTTTTAACCGCCTCGGCCAGGCGTCTGCATTGCTCGACGACTTCGGCCCTGCTTCGGCGAAGCTTGGCGGGGATTGACTCGACAATTGTTCCGCCTCCCATAGTCCTGGCGGGCGATAAATCTCGCACGATGAAGGGGTCTCGCGGCCCTGCCACGACCGGCTCATTGAGGCGAATCTGGACGAGGGCCGAATCGCCGGGGTTAAGGTTATTATTCTGTAAAAGGAAAATTTTGCCGGCGACTTCGCTTGTTCCGGTATGAAATTTTACCGCCAAACCATTTTTGACCGGTGTTTTATGCGAGGCGAGAACCTTCAGCGAGCATAAAAACCACTGGTGGGGCTGGAAAAAACCCTCAACGGTCGCGACATCCCCCCTGTTAATTGTCCTGTGGTCCCACTGGGGAACATTTATCGCTGAGCATTGGCCGGAAAGAGCGGTATCGCTTTGATGTTTGAATATCTGAATCGCCCTGATGCGGCCCGGCAGGCGCCGGGGTAAAATCACAATCTCATCGCCGGTTTTTGCGCTTCCCGATACGGGAATTCCGGTTACGACTGTTCCGTAGCCCTTTAGGGAAAAAGTCCGTTCGACGGGCAGCCGGAAAACGCCATTGGTCAATCTGGGTTTAAGATTGCCGACAAGCTCTTTGAGTTTATCGAGTAAAACGTCGAAGCCGGCGCCTGTGATATTCGAGACGGGCACAACGGGGGCATCGGATAAAAACGTGTCTTCGAGAAATTTTCTTATCTGTTCTGAAACTATCTCTATGCGTTCCGCGGCAACGGCGTCCGATTTGGTCAGAGCGACGAGGCCGGATTCGACTCCGAGTAAAGTCAGGATATCGAGATGTTCCCGCGTCTGGGGCATCACCCCGTCATCTGCGGCGATTACGAAAACCACGGCATCGATACCTGTTGTTCCTGCGACCATTGTCTTGATAAAATCCTCGTGGCCCGGCACATCGACAATTCCCACTTCCATACCGGAGATTACACAGGGGGCAAAGCCAAGCTCAATCGACATACCGCGTTCTTTTTCGATTTTGAGCCGGTCGGTATCGCAGCCGGTGAGACATTTGACAAGCGCGGTCTTGCCGTGGTCGATGTGGCCTGCGGTTCCGAGAGTTATATTAATCCCTTTTGCCGGCATCAGTCGTTCAGAATTTTCACAATCGCCTCGACTACTTCTTTTTCATCACCCTGCCGAAGCGTTCGCGGGTCAATGAGAAGCATTTCTTTTTCAATCCGTGCAAATATCGGCGTGGCGTATCCGCGAAGCCGGGCTGCGAAGGTCTCGGCGTCTGTTTTGGCGTGCTTTATCGCTATCAGGCAGGTCGGTATATCCTGTGCGGGAAGCGAGCCGCTGCCCATTTGAGAAAAACCATCGACGACTGTTATATCAGCGTGTTTTACAGATGATTTTATACTCCCCGCGATACGCTGCGCCTGTTCAGCTATCGCGGCTTTATCACGAATTAGCATCTCAAGTGTGGGAATTTCATTCAACGCCTGCTTTTCATCAAGGAACATTTCAAGCGTGGCTTCCAGCGCGGCGAGCGTCAACTTTCCAGGCCTGACGATACGCATAAACTGATTTTTGCGAATCTTCTCAATAAAGCCGGTCTTTCCCGCGATAATCCCGGCCTGGGAAGCGCCGATTAGTTTATCGCCTGAGCAGGTTACGATATCGGCTCCTTTTTGAATCGATTCCGTTATCGTCGGCTCAGGGGCAAAGCCGAAGCGTGAAAAATCGAGTAACGCGCCCGACCCGACATCGTCAATCATAACAAGATTTTTCGAGTGCGCTATTTCGGCTATTTCCTCGACAGGCACTTCCGAGGTGAAGCCCTGTATTTTGTAATTGCTGGGGTGAATCCGCATAATGGCGGCGGTATTTTCGGTTATGGCGTTTGTATAATCATAAGGGTGTGTCCGGTTTGTGGTTCCGACCTCGACGAGTTTTGCCCCGCTGAAGGCCATAACATCGGGCAGCCGAAATGAGCCGCCGATTTCGACAAGCTGTCCGCGTGAAACAATCACCTCTTTACCTTTGGCGACGGTATTAAGGACAATGGCGGTAGCGGCAGCGTTATTATTTACAATCGTTGCCGACTCGGCGCCTGTCAACTGTTTCATAAGCCATTCGATTCGCCTGTCGCGTCTGGAGCGTTTGCCCGTCTCGACATCAACCTGCAAAAGCGAATAACCAGAAAGCTCGTTTCCTATTCTATCTATGGCCCTTTGCGAAAGCACGGCCCGCCCCAGGCCTGTATGCAGGATAATCCCCGTGGCGTTAATGGCCCTTCGATATTGCGGCTTCATCAGCCGGGCCGCCCGGTTTTTTACGTCATCAATAATAATCCGGCGAATCGATGCCTCATCGAGTTTTTTTTCGCCGAGGGACTGACGGATAGCGCCGGCGGCTTCTCGCAGCAAATCAGCGACAATTATTCTGGGCGCAATATCGAAAACGTCATTCAAAGCGGTGTCATTAAGGAGGGATTCGATGGAAGGAATTTTTCGCAAGTTACTATCTTTTGATTCAGTCATCGGCGGTCTCTAATTCAATAATCCAGGTCATTCATTTTTGCGACCGACACGGCCGCCTAAATATGTCTTCAGCCGGGCTTGTTTGTAAACCCCCAGCCGCCGACAATATCAGCAACGAGGGCTTTCCCGGCCACACTTGAAATCAATACCGGTTTTGCATTATTCGAGTCATTAACGGTAGCATTATTTTGCGCCCAGGTCTGCGGGCAATTGAGAAAATCCCTTGCCTGCGAGAGTTCCGCTTGGCCGCGTTGGAACCAGTTAAAGAGCATTATCGTCGGAAAGCTCACGTTGTATCGCGTGCAAACTTCGGGAATCGATTCAAGCCCGAAAGCGGTGTCAAATACCATCGGCCTGAGATTGATGAAATTCACGCTACCGTCGCCGAGGAGGAAATTTGCCCTGTCGCGATGCGCAAGGTTACAATTGTTGGCGTCCTCAACGGAAACAGGAAAGCCGTCGAGGGCGTTATTATACATATATGTTATGGGGGCATAATTGTTTGTGTTCCACCAGGCAGCGAACTGTTTGTAGCCGCGGCCGCCCTCGGGCGTTCGCATCGAGGGGCAAAAGAAGACGTGGTCGTCGGATGCAGGTACGTCTAATTCTTTACTCATTAAATGGCCCAGATTGACCTTGTGATTTTTTGCCCAGACCTCCCAGGAAAAAATGCCGTCGCCGGGGACGAGCAGACCTTCATTGCTGTTGGCGTATGTATGAAGTGCCTGGCCGATTGACCTGATATTGCTCATACAGACGGCGCGTCTTGCGGCCTCGCGGCTTTTGCCTGTCGCGGGAATAAGTATCGCCATTAGCATCGAAATGATGGCAATGACAACAAGCAATTCCATAAGCGTAAACGCCGATATAAACGGCCGTTTCATATCATACCTCCAGACCAAACAGGTATGCTCATTATACAAGTCCGGCCCAGAATAGAACAGAATAATTCTGTTGTTATGCCTTATATTACGGGTATAATTAAAAGCAGAGTGGAATGGGATACGAAGAGATTTATTATCGGCTGAAAGTATATGAATAAAAACTTCGGCGCATTCATAGACCGGATATTCAGATTTGCATCAATTTTTGCGCCTGGTTTATATCGCGTTTCTCAAAAAACAAAAATAATCATCACCTTATGCGCAGCCGGGGGGATAATCGCGGTAATTGTTATTTTAACCGGAATTTTTTCCAGCGACGGCGGGCCTTCGGGATATCCCATAAAAATTGAGCCGTTATCCGGCAAAGACCGGCAAGGCAATCAGTGGGTTATCGAGGTTCTCGAGGGCCAGCCGAGATTATTTTACAGCAGCAACAAATTGAAAACCGGCGCCCCCCTTCTGGTAAGCACCAGCGTCGAATTCAAAGAATCCGACGCACTTATCGGCATCGATGTCAAAGGGCAGGCGGGTGAAAAATACTCAGGCGGCGCGCTGAAAAACGGAAAACAGGTCGAAGCGCCAACATTTGATATTTTAGACGAAGGAGGCAAGACCCTTGCGAGCGGTCAATTCAAATATGGCTGAGGCAGTATATGCAGGCACTCGTGGCGAGTGCCGGAAGATTTCAAGGGTCGATTCCAAATCGACGTGCATATCGACCTGGGGCCTTTCGAGAAGCAGGCGGTTCAGTCGTGGTATTCGATTGACTGACAGGAATATTTTATTTGCGTGAACAGGCGGGCGGACATAAGAATCCGCCCGCTTTTTTTTCATTACGAGGCGAATAATGAAAAGAATAAAAGGAATTGAATTAAAAGATGTTCAGAATGTTTACAGCGGCCCCGAAGGCCGGCTTTGGGAACTTATAATGGGTAAGCAGGTTCATATCGGGGGGTTATCTTCATCAGCGGAGCTTGCCGAAAAGGCAGGAATCGGGCGAGGTATGAGCGGGGTCGATTTATGCTGCTGCAACGGCGCCGGCTGCCGATTTCTGGCGCGTTTCAGGAACGTGGGCAAAATGCGAGGCGTTGACGCCACCGGCAAGGTAATTGAGCAGGGACGCCAATTATGCGAACAGGAGGGGCTTTGCGAAAAAATAGAGTTTGTTCTCGCGGACGTTTGCGACAGCGGCCTTGAGGATTCGAGCGCTGATTTCGTATGGGGTGAGGACGCGTGGTGTTACGTTTGCGATAAGGAAAAACTTGTCGCGGAGGCCGTCCGCATCGTCAAGCCGGGAGGAGTAATTGCCTTTACGGACTGGGTCGAAGGAAAAACCGGTTTAACCGATGCTGAGGCAAAACGGTTTTTAACATTTATGAAATTTCCGAGCGTCCTGAGTATCGATGATTACAAAAAACTGTTATCAACAAACGGCTGCACGATTGAAAAAGCCGAAGATACGGGCAGGTTCGCTCCTTATACAAAACTATACCTGGATATGCTCGGCAAACAACTGACCTATGACGCGCTGAAGATAATCAATTTCGACCCGGAGCTGATGGATGCGATGGCAGGCGAGATGGCATTTATGAGCGGGCTTGCGCAGGATGGAAAAATTGCCCAGGGCCTTTTCGTCGCACGGAAAAAGGATTTGACGATATGAAGAAAGATACGCCATTTGCCTGGTTTGACAAAATGACAGACAACTGCCTCGAATACGTGAAACGTGAAAAAAGGCCTGTCGTGGGCATTATGTGCGAATATACGCCGCGTGAGATTATTATGGCGGCTGGCGCTATACCGGTATGCCTTTGCGGCGGCTCGGTAAAAACCATACCTGCCGCCGAGCGCGATTTGCCCGCCAATCTTTGTCCCCTTATCAAATCCACTTACGGCTACCATATAACAAAGACCAATCCGTTTCTCGAAATGGCGGATATTGTCGTGGCCGAGACGACCTGCGACGGCAAGAAGAAGATGTTCGAGCTGATGGCAAAAAGCAGGCCGATGTATGTGCTCGAGCTGCCTCAAAAACCCACAGACCGCGACGCTAAAAAACACTGGATAAGTGAATTGCGAAAATTCAAAAGCGTGCTTGAAAAACGTTTCGGCGTCGAGATTACCGATGGTGCGCTGCGGGCGTCAATTAAAACAATGAATCGCGAAAGGGCGCTTCGCCGTCAGCTCGCGGAATCAATGAAAAAACAAACGCCCGCGATAACAGGCAGGCAGCTTCTCGATTTCAAAAGCATCATTTCAGGAAACCCGGCTGATTTCGAGCAGTATGAAAAAGCGATTAAGCTTTTGCAGGCACGTTCTTCCGGCAATCGAACAGACAGGCGTATTCGCGTGCTTGTTACGGGCGTACCGATGGTTCACGGGGCCCAGCGCGTGCTCGAAATCATCGAGGACAAAGGCGGTCTTGTCGTCTGTATGGATAATTGCACGGGCTTGAAACCGATTTGGCAAAACGTCGATGAAAAGGCCGATGACCCGATAGTCGCCCTGGCGGAACATTATTTGCGGCTGCCGTGTTCGGTTATGACAACAAACGGCCTTCGCCTCGAATGGATTCGTAAAATGACGGCCGGGTACAAGCCCCGGTGCATAATAGAGCTAATCTGGCATAACTGCATAACTTACGACGTTGAATCGTATTTCGTCAGAGAGTTTGCGGAAAAAGAGCTTGGACTGCCTTACTTGAAAATCGAAACCGACTATGGGCCATCCGATTCAGCCCGTATCGCGTTAAGGGTCGAGGCGTTATTCGAGACAATCCGCGAAAAAACCGACAGAGGAGACGGACAGTGAACCGCATAATTTACAGCAGCCCCTATGTGCCTGCCGAATGGATTGAGGCGCACGGCTTAACGCCTGAAAGGTTAATGCCGAAAACCGTTACCGCTGATTGCGCCGTTGATAGATTGGAGGGACTTTGTCCGTATGCCCGCGCTTTTTTGGACAGCATACTGAAAAACCGACGCGCCCGCGGGGCTGTCATAACCACAACCTGCGACCAGATGAGACGCGGATACGAATTATTGGCCGACACGGGAAAACGCGATTGTTTCCTGATGAACATTCCCAAAACCAGACACGAGGCCGCAAAGGGACTTTATAAAAATGAAATACTTCGTCTCGGCCGATTCCTGAACGGCCTGGGCGGTAAATCGCCTTCACAGGAAAAACTATCTTCCATAATGCTCAAATACAATCCGTCCCCGAAACATAAATCCGGGGCAATACCAGCGGCGATTATCGGCGGGCCTTTAATGAAAGGCGATTGCGAATTGTTCGATATTATCGAACAATTCGGGGGATTCGTCGGGCTTGACGGAACTGAAACAGGTTCACGTGGAGAAATCCCGCCTTTCGACAAAACGAGAATTCATAATGACGCGCTCGGTGAGCTGGTAAACGCATATTTTTACGGTATTCCGGACCCGTCTGTCAGGCCGAATACCGATTTTTATGACTGGCTGAAAAGGGAATTAAAGGCCGGAGAAATTAAAGGCATTATTTTGCGGCGGTATCTGTGGTGCGATTTATGGCACGCCGAATTTTACAGGATAAAGCAGGAGACGGGCTTGCCGGTGCTGGAAATAGACGTTGACGGCGACGGGCCGTTATCCGAGAGAACAAAACAAAGAATAATTGCATTTATGGAAGTGATTACGTGCTCGATGAGCCGGCAAAAATTGACTTAGCGGAATGGGACAGGCGATATTCCGAGATGCATTTACGCGGGCTGAATGAGCCGGATTACGGCGGCCCCATAGGCAGGCATATTGCCGAGGGAGACCATCGGCTTAGCTCGTTGAAATTCGATAATTCCCCGGCGGCGCTGCGATTGTGGAATCTGCTGCTTACCGAAGAGCAGCGTCTATTCGAAGCTAAAAAACGAGGTAAAAAGCTGGTTGGCGCTATGAAGGACTTAGGGACGGTTCCCGTGATGGCCTGCTCGTTTGAAACCATCGTGCCTTTTTATCCCGACGGGGCCTGGTGGAGTCCCTGCATAACTGAATTGAGCGATGAACTTTTTAAGGCAGCCGACTCGATTGGGATTGATGAGTCATTTTGCCCGGTGCGCGCGGTACTGGGCGCATTTTTAACCGGCGATTGCTTTCCAATTCCCGACCGGCTGATTTGCAGCGTCGGCGCGACCTGCGACGATTTTTCCGCAATCGCCCAGCGGGTCCAGGCGCTGGGGCATTCTATTTTATGGTGGGAAATCCCGCATCGCCGGAATCCTGAGCCGGATGAAAAGTCCGTAAGATTGCCGGGTGGCTTCAATGCCCCTGCCTGCCATGTCGAGTTTGTTAAGTCAGAGCTTTCGCGAGTCGCGGTATCACTGGAAGAGCTTGCAGATGAGAAACTCGACAACGAAAAGCTGTCCCGCGGAATAAAAAAAGCCAATGTTGTTCGCAGGTGTATCGACGAGCTTCGTAATATTGTTTTTACCGCCCGGATTTGCCCCCTTCCGGCGATGGAGATGCTCGTCGCGGAGATGCTTGCGATTCATTTTTGTTCAGACCTCCGGGAAACAACGATGGTGCTGCGGGGATTGTTAGAAGAAGTCAGAACGCGGGCAAAATCAAAACAGGGGATTCTTTCCCCTGATGCGGCACGGGTGTTCTGGGTCAATCCAGTCGCCGATTTAAAGGTGATGAATCTGCTTGAGGATTGCGGGGGCCGGCTTTGCGGGACGGAATTTCTTTTTACTCACGCGCTGGACATAATACCGGAAGATATCGAGCCGATGGATGCGCTTGCGCAAATGGCGTTATCAGACCCGATGGTTGGCTCTTCGGCAGACCGCGCAAAGCGGATTTGTTCCGATATCCGCAGATTCGGCGCAGAGGCCTTGGTAATTTCACGAATACCCGGCGCCAGTCATTGCGCCGTCGAAGGAAAAATAATAAGTAATATTGTGCGACGGCGCCTCGATATTCCGGTGGTCGAAATTGAAGTCCCGCCCGTATCGGACAGCTTGCAGGCGACTTTGCGGACGCGCATCGAGGCGATTGTTGAGACAGTTAAAAAACGGAGAATAAAATGATTTGCGCGGGAATAGACGCCGGCTCAAGGTCCATAAAGATTGTTCTTCTGGATTCTGTAACACAGAAAGGGATTGCGACAGATATCGCAGACCAGGGCGTCAGCCAGGAAAAAATTGCCCGTGAGCTTTTTAAAAACCTGTTGAGAAAAAATAAGATTCTCAAAAATGACATAGTGAGGATTGTGGCGACGGGATACGGCAGAAATATAGTCGGTCTTGTCGATACGACGGTAACCGAAATCACCTGCCAGGCAATCGGCGTCGGACGTCTTAATCCGGACGCAAAGACGATAATCGATATCGGCGGGCAGGACAGCAAAATAATCTGTCTCGATGGAAAAGGGCTTGTGCGGGATTTTGCGATGAATGACCGTTGCGCCGCGGGAACGGGACGATTTCTCGAAGTGGTCGCCTCGCGGTTAGGCGTCAAGCTCGATTCGCTTGGCGGGATTGCCCGGAAAAGCAAAAGCCCCGCGCTTATCAGCAGCATGTGCGTGGTTTTTGCCGAAACCGAGATTGTCGGCCTGCTTGCCTCAGGTGCAAAAAAAGAAGATATCGTCGCGGGCGTGCAGTCGGCGGTGGCTGGCAGGGTATGCTCTATGGCGGGCCAGAACATCGCCTCGCCTGTCATATTTACCGGCGGCGTCGCGAAGATTCGCGGGATGGATATGGCCCTTGCCGCCGCGGCAGGAAAGCCCGTGCGGATTTCACCTGAGGCGCAATTTACCTGCGCTTTAGGCGCGGCAATTATCGCAGCTAATAACGGAAAGACACTATGATAAACTTTGAAAAACGAAAACGGATTATGCAGCGTTCAATCAAGCTTGGTCATTGCATTTGCTACCCGAAACAACCCTGCCCTTGCGATACGTTCAAAAAACAGGACGTATGCCTTTGCGCGGGAGAGCGGCTCGAAAGCAAAAAGACCGAAAAGCCCGTCCGGCTGACGCAACTGGTTACAAACCCCGGCTGCGCGTCGAAAATCGACCAGGGTTTTCTCAAAAAGGTCCTCAAAAATCTCCCGGATTTCGACGACCCGCGAATCCTCGTGGGCTTTCCCGCGGGCGACGACGCGGGTGTTTACGACTTAGGCGACGGCCAGGCGCTTGTCCAGACCGTCGATGTTTTCACACCCTCGGTCGATGACCCCTACACCTTCGGCCAAATCGCGGCGGCAAATTCGCTTTCCGATATTTACGCTATGGGGGGCAAGGCGCTAACCGCGCTGTCGGTGGTCGGTTTTCCCGCACGCACTTTGCCGGACAGCGTTTTTCACGAAATTCTCAAAGGCGGCTGTGACGTTATGAAGCAGGCCCGCGTCGCGGTCATCGGCGGCCACAGTATCAACGACCCACAAATCAAGGCGGGTTTTGCCGTTACGGGCCTGATTAAAAAAGACAAAATCATCACTAACGCCGGCGTTAAACCCGGCGACCAATTGATTCTAACCAAACCCATCGGCACAGGTATAATCGCCTTTGCCAGGCAACTTGGGCGGGTAAATTCGCGGTTGATGAAGCTGGCAGCGAAATCAATGGCCACACTGAATAAGACCGCATCGGAACTGATGCTCAAATTCGACGCCCACGCCTGCACCGATATTACCGGCTTTGGCCTGATGGGGCATTTGACTGAAATGGCATCGAGAAGCAAGGTCGATATTGAACTGGCCTGGGACGATATTCCGCTTTTGCCGGGGGTTGCCCAGCTTGCAAAAAAATCGGTCTTGCCGGGAGCTATCGAAAGAAACAAGGAATCCTGCGCCCAGCGAGTAATAATCACGGACGATTTACCGAAAGAACTGGCTGATATTTGCTATGACGCCCAGACCTCAGGCGGCCTGCTAATCGCGGTATCTCCCGCAAACGCCTCGGGCCTTCTTAAATCCCTGCATAAAACCGGTATTTCCGCCGCGGCGATAATAGGCAAAGCGACTCGAAAAGGAACCGGTAAGGTATTTATAAATCATCGTGCTTGATATATACTTTAACAAGCGATAACTGAATTGTTATTGCGGAGGTGACGGGCGTCTGGTGGCGCTCCTGGTCTTCAAAACCAGCGTAGGGCTTAACGGTCCTGGGTGGGTTCGATTCCCATTCGCCTCCGCCATTTGAAAATATTCGAGACGACTATGCCGGCAAAAAAATACAAACTTGTTGGATGCGGCATCCTGCTGGTACTGGGGGTTTCGTTTCTTGTCTATGGCGACTTTTTCAACACGAGGCCGGTTTATCCTAAGAACAAGGTCCAGCCCAATCAGGAATCGGAGCTGTTTTTGATACGGGAAGTAACATACGGCGGCGTTGCTCTCGACCGGCTCAACCAAATCAGGCAGACCTATACCGATAAGCCGCTTAATTTTTGCCCTACCTGAGTAAAATGAACGATTTGCCGTGGTGTCCATGGTATCAGAGAAATTAAACGCGATTTTGATTAGGGCCCTTCCCCGGAGGGCTTATGTTCAGGCGACTTTTCTCCTGTTGTGGCTTGACCCCCTCAATCTTCGCCTGCACAATATCTGCGGGCCGGTATTTCACTGCTATTCCTGTCCTTTGGCATTATTCGCCTGCCCAATCGGGGTCATCGCCAATTTCAGCGCCCTTCACATATTCCCCTTTGTCGCAGTAGGATTTATCATTCTCGTGGCCTTGCTTATCGGCTCTCTTTTTTGCGGCTGGGCCTGTCCTTTCGGCCTGCTCCAGGATTTGGCCTCAAAAATTTCCCGCCCGCGACTGCGACTTCCCGGCTGGATGACTCATTTTCGCTATGTAGTTCTGGCGCTCACGGTTATTTTGATTCCGGCCTTGTTCGGCATCGAAAATAACTTTTCAATATGCATGTTTTGCCCTGCCGGCGCCCTCGAAGGCGCGATACCCCTTATTGGCGGACAGATTTTGAGGGGGGGCGAGTTTGTATGGATGAATCCGGTTTAAACCGGTGTGCTTTTTGCGTTTCTCGTTTCGATTTTCTTTATCAAAAGACCCTTGTGCCGGGTGTTGTGCCCGCTTGGCGCATTATTGACTCTTTTCAATAAAATCTCATTTATCGGCGTTTCAGTCGATAAGCAAAATTGCACCGCCTGCGGAAAATGTCATTCACTTTGCGATATAGCCGTCGACCCCGACTTAAGCCCCAACTCAGCCGCGTGTATCCGCTGCTTAGAATGCGCCAAATGCCCCTCCGGCGCGATTTCTTTGCAAACGCACTTTGATAAATAGCCCTATTTATTAAACATTTTCAACTATTCATTAAGCTGTTGCTGTAAAGATTCCATAATAAGATTGTAGCCGGATTGGCCGAAGGATTCCCAGAGATTCGGGTCAGATTGCCAAATATCTTCCGTCCAGTCGATAAGCTCCTGAATATTCTCAGCGGTCATCGGTCCCTCTAAGCTTTCAGATTGCTCCTGCACAACGGTTTCGGCGGGAAATGTTTCGGTTGATATGAGCGGTTGGGGAACGCTTTCCAAAAGCATACCCATTTCGCCGGGGCCGAGCGACTGATATAAGTCCGACCATGGGGCAATCCAGAGCCAGTCGTCGCAGAACATCGCAAAATCGTCCATGTCCACGTCATTATCTCCGTCGAGCCGGCCGTCGGGGTCATCATACAACCAGTAATTTACCCATATCGCGTAATCATTAAAATTTACGATGTCATTATGGTCGAAATCCGCCTTTGACTGATACAATTCATCTGCGCCCATATCAATTCTTAATCCCATTACTCTATATTCATCGTCGATATCTGATTGGCCTTCATAATTGCCGTTCGGGTCGCCTGAATCGATACAGGGCGAGCCGGGGGCAAGATGATAATTATTCAAATCGGGGTCAACAAAAAGGGGATTATTGGCGTCGCCGCAGATATTTCCTGTGCCAACGGCATTACCGCAATTCGCGAAGCAGGTGAACGAGGCGGAATATTTGCTGGTGTAGGGGTTTGCCAGATCAGAGTCGTTGCCCCATATAATGCAATTATGAATCGTCGGTTTTGCCGGATTATTAATTCCGTAGTCGTTGCCGAAGATAGTGTTATTTCGCAGCGTTACGGTTGCCCATGTGAAGACGCCGCTTCCGCTATTATAGCCATCGGTATTATGATGAATCCAGTTATTTGATATTAAAAAGGGCGCGGCACTGCCGGCGTAGATTCCATTTTGGTTGTTTCTTATGATACTGTTGGAAACCCGGGCAGAGGCAGGAGCCGATGTAACATATATTCCGTAATAGTTATTATGAATAACGCAGCCGGTAATCGTGAAATTTGAAGTAGTCGAATTTATGCCTCTGCCGGCATTGTAAATGTTGCAGTCGGCGACAATAAAATTCGGTCCCGACGCGTTTATGCCATAAGAAGAACTATTGGAAATCGTGCAATTTTTAACCGTGAGCGTTGCTGTTCCGTTTTCGATTTTTATTCCGCTCGTTGCGCCTTTAATTGACAATCCGTCGAGGGTCGTATTCGAAGCAAGGCCGTTGGCCCTGACGACATACAAGCCGGATACATCGGTTCCGTCAATAACGCTTTCGTTGGCCGGGTTTGAAAGATTACGCTGATCAATAGATGTTTCGTTTCCCGCGAAATGGCCGTATATGGGGACACCGTTTACAAGCTGAAAATATAACGGAGGAGGCGTCGGCTTAGAGGGTATATAAGTTCCGCCCGCAACCCATATTTGCGAGCCGCAGCCGCTTGATGCCCGGTCGAGAGCGTCCTGCAAATTCACATACGCGTTTTCCCATGACATTCCCGTATTGGCGTCGCTTGCGGGCGTATCGTCAACATATATGATCCCAGGATTCCATGCTCCGACAGGCGTATTACACTCCGTAAAACATCGGCTTAGCTGACCTTCTAACTGGCAATGATTTGTAAACACGCTACAGGGTTCCGCCAGTTCATTGACCTTTACGATAAGCGTAAATGTGCCGTTGCTTCCCGGAGAAACCTCGCCGATATTCCATGTTATCGTTCTATCTGAATCATTATAATTCCCTTCGGGGGAAGATGAGTTATAATCTACCTGATAGGGCATAATATCTACAATATTAACTTCCGTGTCGGAATGATTATTGGAATCATAACTTATTGTATATGTTATTAACTGGCCCGGAAGGACGCTGTTTCCGTCAGGAATATCGTCCTGTTTTGTAAGCGTGAAATAATGCGGCGTATATAAAAGGGCGTTATAAAGATTAAGACGGCCGCCTGACACACAAAGATTCTCCAGGTTCGTCAGCTTATCGACACTTTTTAATATGCGTTCTTTAACCTGTAGATGGGTCAAATACGGCTTATAAGACCATAAAAGAGCACAAGCCCCCGCGACATGAGGCGCCGCCATTGATGTTCCGCTTATTGTTTCATAATAAGTAGAGTATCCCCATAAAATCATTTCGTCGGTTTCATACGTCGGAAATGTGCTGAAAATAGCTTGTCCGGGAGCAGCCAAATCAACTGTATTCAGGCCATATTTTGAAAAAGACCACAATCTGTCGGAATGATTTGTAGCCATTACAGAAATAATGTTATTGCAGTCGAAACTCGCTGGATATACAGGAAACATATCATTATCAGCAAAGAACCCTACATGATTTCCTGCCGCCGCTACGAATAATACGCCATTTGCATTAGCTGCTTCAATCGCATTCCTTAATGCTGTATCATTTTCGGGATTCTCTTCATCGGGCCATCCTCCCCATGAATTATTAAGAATTTTTGCTCCATTCTCAACGGCATATTCAATGCAGTATATAGCTGTACTTGTATCTCCCCCTCCATTATTATTTAGAAATTTCAAGGCCATTATCTTGACGTTCCAGCAAACACCTGCGACCCCTTGAGAATTATTGCCTATAGCCCCGATTGTCCCTGCGACATGAGTTCCATGAAAATAGTCATCCACCGGGTCATTATCATTATTGCAAAAATCATAACCGTATATGTCATCAATATATCCATTTCCATCATCATCTATTCCATTTCCTGGAATTTCACCAGGATTATGCCACATATTCGCAACAAGGTCAGGATGATTATAATCAACACCTGTATCAATAACAGCCATAATAATATCATTTGCGTCCGTTCTTATATCCCACGCTTCAGGGGCATCTATGTCGGCGTCAGAAATCCCTCCCGTCTGACCTGTATTGTGAAGGCCATAAAGATTAGAAAAATAAGAATCGTTAGGAAAAGTCGATTGTGCTCTATAAATATAATTCGGCTGGGCGTATAAAATTCCAGTGGTTTTGTTGAAATTAGTTAATACATCTTTAACTTTGACGCCTTCCGGCAGCTTTACAAGCGATAAGCCGGGGACAAGCTTATAACTGGAGATTACTTCCCCTCCGTCAATATCTTCAATGATTGTGTTTCTTTCTAAAGTAGCTCTTTGCGAACCATCGGCCTTTGGTGCGAAAAGTACCAATATTTCCCCCTCTTTATATCCCAAACCTGATGCATAAACAAACGAGCTTAAAAAGGGTAAATATATTGCGATTGCGAAAAAGAAAGTTTTCTTTGACATTGCAGGTTCCTCCTTGACTTTGAACGGACTAAAATATTATTTAAATATCATTGAATTTCTTTGATATTGCATCTTGTTCTCTCCTTTTTGCCCGAATCCAAAATATTCCTAATGATAGGAACAACAGCGTAGCCGGTTCCGGAACTATCGTTCCCTCAACTAATAAGGTGGCATCATTAAGATTAACATTACCAAATTCAAGCCAACCAGTATAAAGACTAATCACACCTGAGCCGTAATAAGTGAATCCGATATTGATATTTCCTTGCCCATCAAGAAGGTCTGACCAATCAATGCCTGATATTTCTGATAATGTGTCGAAAGATTCTGAGTTTGGATAAGTTATTGCTCCACCTAAAACTTTATTCGAACGAAAAGGTAAATAGAAAGACGAGTAAACTCCTGCGCGATTAGGGAACGGATCTCCTATCGGTTCAAAAGTTTGCGGATTAAGTTGAACTGCCAAGCCGGCTGTTATTTCTCCCGACCAGTCGATAGAGACATTCGTTATATCGCTAAAAGTTACACCCAAGTCGAAATCATAGGTCCATGCTGGGGTATTGATATCATAAAACCCCGAGCAGTTCAAAGGCAGGGAAACAACTTCACCGGTTGCCCCTGCTGATAATACCAGCAAAATTACTCCTACCGCTCCTATCATCGAATTCTTCATAATTTATCCCTTCGTAATTATATGTATTTTACCATTACCACCTTGATTTGCAAGCAAATTATTGCAAAAATCATAACCGTATATGTCATCGATATATCCATTTCCATCGTCGTCGATTCCATTTCCGGGGATTTCACCGGGATTATGCCATATATTCGAAGCAAGGTCGGGGTGATTATAGTCAAT
>Ga0105104_10000951_pt1 | contig 22519 bp, 17 predicted proteins | sample PPLLaktember2015_3_FD_87034 | JGI IMG/M metagenome (GOLD analysis project Ga0105104, IMG submission 87034) | Freshwater sediment microbial communities from Prairie Pothole Lake near Jamestown, North Dakota, USA - PPLs Lake P7 Core (6) Depth... | ecosystem: Environmental > Aquatic > Freshwater >... | reverse complement strand
GCGTTGACCGTGAATCGTGAATCGTTGATCGTTTTCCGTGATCCGTTATCCGTTTTCTCCCTGTGTTCCCCGTGAGCTCCGTGAGAGATATCTTCCCCGTGCCGAAGGCACGTCAAAACAACCGCGCATCGCGCGCCTCTTCCCAATTCATCATTCATCATTTCAAAGGCACCGACACGCCCCTATAGCACAAAAATAACCTTAACTTAGTGACATTCGGGACAGTCAAAAAAAATCGTTACCGGGAACCGATAACCGCCCACCGGCTGCCTTGATTTTTGGGGCTGCCCCTTAAAATTTGTTCGGGGGGCTTGCATTAACGATTAAAAAATTATATAATTAAAATACGATTGCGCTCGTAGCTCAATGGATAGAGCGTTTGACTACGAATCAAAAGGTTGGGGGTTCGAATCCCTCCGGGCGCGGTCTTCATTTGCCTTTCTTCATAGGAGATCGATATGCCGGATAATTTCAACCATTCTCCGGAAGGGTTCATTTCAGCCAATAAAGAGATTGATGTTAACCAGGTCATGGAAGCCGTGAAAAACCGCATCCGGGAAAGAAAAGAATCGGGAATATTAAAACAATCGGAGATCGATGACATTGCGAACATGGAATTGACCCCCTTACCGGACTTTCTTGAAATCCCGGATATATATCAACCCCATCTCTACCCTGGTACCAATATCCAGGAAGCAAGCTCCACCCCTTTTGTCCCGTTGGCTTTCCATCCTGAATCGGAAACTGCCCCGGGTTGGCGGGGAATAGGCAAAAAAATCCTGGGCAAAACACGGAAGGTCCTATTTCCCCTCGTACGCTTCATGACCCGGCCCATTTTCAATGAATTGAAACAACTCAATGTGGATCTATACAACGATGTGGCTTCGAAAATTTCTCAAAACACCCATGATACGGATTACTATAAACGTTTGTCGGTCCAGGGTAAAGAGTATATCAAATTAATGCACAATGCGTTAAACAACCTGATCGTGGAGTTATCGAAACTCAGGATCGAAATGGAATTGACAAAATCAAAACTCAAAACAGCGGAGGATAAAATCGAATTCCTGGAAAATCGTGAACGGGCTGTAGAAAAGAAAATTTTTACCCAACCCGATGCCCATCGGGAACCGTAATATGGGTAGTTGCCTATATGAACATTCACCAGGTTTTGACTTCATTCTCTTACGGTGACGCCATCGGCAATGAGACGCTGGAAATCAGGAATTTCTTAAGAGAAAAAGGGTACGGGTCGGAAATATTCGCACTCTTATATCATCCTGTTTATGCCGGCCAAATCATTAATTACCTGGAATACGACCGGTATTCCGATCCCAATAATATTATTATCTTCCATTTTTCCATCGGGTCGCCGGTGACGGAGAAGTTTTTAAATGTCCCGGATCGAAAAGTGATCATTTACCACAATATTACGCCTTATGAGTATTTCCTGGATTATCACCGGGTATTGGCGAAGGATTGCTATTTGGGGCGACAGGAGTTGAAACGGTTGACGGGAAAAGTCGAGCTGGCCCTGGGCGATTCGGGGTACAACGAAAATGAACTGAAAGAATCGGGTTTTCTTCGTACAGGGGTGCTTCCCCTGGTTATGAATTTTAAAAAGTTCGATAACCCGGTTACACCTGTGTTGAAGGAGTTGTTCGATGACGGCAAGACCAATATCCTTTGTGTGGGGCGGGTGATTCCCAATAAAAAGGTAGAAGATGTGGTTCGTGTTTTTTATTGTTATCAAAAATATTTTAACCCCGGGTCCCGCTTGTTTATCGTGGGAGAGCCGCGGGGATTCGACCGGTATTACGAAGCGCTTCGGTCATTCATATCGCGGATAGGTGTCAAAAACGTTCATTTTTCCGGTCATATCCCGGAAGAGGAATTAATCTCTTATTATCGATTGTCCCATTTATACCTCCATATGAGTGAACATGAAGGCTTTTGCGCCCCTATCCCTGAAAGTTATTACCTGGATATCCCGGTTATTGCGTTTAATGCTGCTGCTGTCGAAGAAACCATGAATAATGGCGGGATACTTTTGAATAAAAAGGATTTCACTGCCACTGCCGCGTTGATGGATCAAATTCTCACGGATTCTTCTTTAAAAGAAAAGATCCTCCGGTCGCAGCGAGAAGCTTTGAAAAAGTATAGCCAGGATAGAACCGGCCAGGTTTTATTGGATTATTTGATTGATCTCAAACAACAGGGAGGCGTACAAAATGTTGAACAATGACGGCGATCGAACCGGGAACAGGAATAAAGGAGTGGAACAAAATATGAAACGTAAGGAGATTGTTTTAACGAAAGAAACACGGAAAAAAGAGTTTGTGAAAAAGTTGATGGATGCAATATCACCCTATTTGTCATTGAAATCGTCATGTAAAGTAGCGATAAAAGTCAATCTTTCAGGTCCCCGCGAGATTTATGCCAATACCAGTTATGAGACGGTGGAATCGCTGATTTTTTACTTGAAAGATCAATTCGGTATAACCGATATATCGGTGGTGGAAGGTTCGGATGGGGCTTATTTTTCTTCCAAATCCACGTGGGATATTTATTACAAGTTCAAATACCGGGAAATTGAATTAACAGGGACAAAATTAGTGAACCTGGATGATTTGCCCCATGAAGCGTATTTCGAAGTGAATACTTTTTCCGGGATTAAACGAGTCGGTTACGCCGTTTGTGAGGCGGATTATTTGATCAGTGTCGTCCCTCCCAAGACCCATAATATATTCCCGGTTTGCGGTTCGTTATTGAATATGATCGGTTTTGTGAAGCCCGAGGAGCGGATATGGGTATATGGTGCCGCTATGTCGGAGTTAAAAAAGTTGAATTCCTTTAAAAATGAGCGATTTATTCAATTATTGGAAAATGGGGGGAAGAATTTTGCGCGGTTAGTAAGTGAGATTACGCCGTCGTTGACATTGATCGACGGGCTTTTTGGGATGGAGGGGAAAGGTCCGATAAAGGGGAGCCCGGTTTTTCATGGTTTTGGGGTGGCTTCCGAGGATGTAGTTTTAGCGGATTCATTAACCACGTATGTGATGGGTTTTGAAGTGGACCAGGTTCCTTACCTCACCCATGCCTACAGGATGGGAATAGGCAATAACCGGTGGCAAAAGATTATCGGGGTTGATCCTCTCCAGGTGAAATTTCCATACCGGCCGCATCCGTTGTTTTTAAAACAAAAGTTATGGGCGGACAGCAATCAACAAAGGTATTCCAGGAACCACCCGGGGAATTCGAATCATGATTCCCAGGGGTCCCCAAATGAGTATCCCGCAAAAGAGGAGCATCCGGATGAAAGAACTGATCAATAAGCATATCAAATCATTGAAGAGCGGCGAGTTATCGGGAGAGGAATTTCTTGCTTTCCTGGAGCATCTGCCGTACAGCGATATGGGGGATATCAAATTGGATTTTCATCGAACCCTGCGGCGCGGCGTACCTGAAGCGATTTACGGAAGTGGGAAGACGGTGGAACAATTGGAGAAGATTGTGAGGCGGTTTTCGGAGTTGGGAGACGATATATTAATCACGCGCATCGATGCTGGGAAATATGAAGCGCTTTCCGAGGGGTGCAAGGAATTTTCATTGAAGTATCATGAAAAGGCGCGAGTGGTCACGTTCGACAAAGAATCGCCCGTGCGGTTTAAGGGTTCTGTGCTGGTGGTATCTGCGGGGTCGTCGGATGAACCTGTGGCCGAAGAAGCTTATGTGTGTTCGTGTTACCTGGGGAATAAAACGGATAAAGCGTATGATGTGGGTGTAGCTTGTTTATCTCGTGTATTGGATTTGAAGGATCGTTTTAATAAATACAGTGTAATCATTGTTGTTGCGGGAATGGAAGGGGCGCTTCCTTCTGTTGTTGCCGGGTTGACTTCGACGCCGGTGATCGCAGTTCCGACGTCGATCGGTTACGGGGCCAATTTTGGAGGTCTTTCCGCGCTGTTATCTATGTTGAACACCTGCTCTGGGGGTATCAGTGTGGTCAATATCGACAATGGTTTTGGGGCCGCTTACCAGGCTTCGTTAATCAATCAAAAAATATCTCAAATGATGCTGTAAGAGGTGGGTGACTGATGGAAGGATTGCTGCTTTTGGTAATGGATATCGTACTGGAGTCAGTAGGCCAGGTCGTTGAATGTTTATGATTCATCGTTCAATGCTTTTATCCTGGGGCGAAATGTTTTTGTCTCTGTGTTCAGGGCTGTTATTATGGTGTTTTTAGGGTGGGGGGTATCGTAGAGACGCAAGATTCTGCGTCTCTACAATGACCCACAGATTTTACAGATTAACGAGTAGAAGAGGTTTTTTTATTCCTTGTCCACTGGCTAACGAATACGTACAACGAAACCGATGGTGAACCCGCCAAGACCAAAATTAGTACCTGGAACGTCCACCACCACCGTCTTGGTGAACGCAGCGGTTTGAGAACCGATACTGCCGGGCTCCGGGTAGAATTTCGCATCGAAAGTCGATTGGATTCCCTTAAATGCAGTACGCGAATACAGGTAAGATATAAAAATTCCATAGGATAAAGGATCATGAGGAGCTATATCCAGGGACATACCCAATTGGAAAACCGGCCTCACTATCCTATACGAATCGACTTCCAGTTCCATCCATGAATCCACCGGGTAGTATCTCCGCAGCTTCACCCGGGAAACAGCCAACCCTATGCCGGTTTCAACGCGCAGCCCGATTTGGTCATGCACCGGGATTTCATAGTTCACACCCGCCATAAATGCATTTGCCGTCAAATCCGCACCAAAACTATTCGAGGTATAGTAGTCTTCTTGATCCTGGATCAAATGCATGCTCCCATTTGAGTATACATCGTTTTTTCCCGTAGCCACATATTCAAAGCCGAGGGAAAGGCGGTTATTCATTGCATAATCGATGCGAAGCCGACTCACGTGCATCCCGTCATCGCAGGATAACCTCGATATTTGTTTTGATTCCACTGTACCGGGCCATGAATTGTCCACCAGGTTGAATTCCCCTTTTTGTGTACGGTCAAACCGTTTTTTTAAATAGGGCCTCCAGGATATACGCAAACGCCCCAGGATACTATCTTTATAAGACTCTTCCCAAACGACGTTTTCACGGCATGAACGGCCTAAAAGCTCCAGGAGCGCATCGATCTCCGAAGCCGGCATATTCTTGATCTTATAATGATACCATTTCTTGGTTAAATTCCCCATTAACGCACCGGCTCCACCCAACATGGTCCCGGATAAACCGCAAAAAATGTACCTAAAAGCTTTATAGCCTTCGCTGACTTCATCATTATCGGCAGCCATTAATGCTAATCCCGAGGCCACACCGAATAATAGACCTTTGAGGAACCTGCCTTTACTCCTGGGTTTATGATAAACGCTGATTTTAGATAAATCATCCACAGCTACTTTAAACTCTTTTAAAGTCGCTTGCTCAAGCACATCCAGTGTCCGGCCCGATACGGAAATCAATTGACCGTTAACTTTCGTGCCGTCTTTCATGGTGACTTTGACTGCGGGACCTTTGCTGTCGGCAGCATATGTCGAATTTGTTCCCAATATAACTATTACTACCAAAAAAAGTAATATTCGAAATTGCCGGTTAAATTTGTTCCTATTCATTTTTTCCTCCGATTGATATTAATATGTAACACCTGGAAAATTCAAATGTGTTATTTTTTTTACTTTTTTCTAAATCGCAGACTCCTTTAAATGGAATTTATTTCTTGTTCAAGGTTTGCTGCGAAAAAAGGGGACAGTCAAGAAACCACCATGACAGCGGCTGACCATTAAGGAAGCCGCCGGATGGCACTATGTGCCATTATAAAACCCCACGTAGTGGGGAAAAAAAGGGGACAGTCAAGAAAAATTCTTTCTTTGGGCAATGGGTTGAGGGCGGAGGTCGGAATGTTCGGACCGGATCGAAAAAAGCCATCTTTGCAGGTCATATACCCAAAACCGAAGCCGGTAATTGGATTTATCGAATAATTGTGGCAGCCTTTTCCTCTCTTAACGCAAAAATCATGCCAAAAATATCATTGCATGGAGTTCAAACCTATTTCGGCTGAGTTCAAAATGTCATCTTTTGACCGATCTTTTCAAAAATCCGAGGGAAAAAGATCAAAATCCGAGCAATTAACTGCGTTATCGCAGTTTAGAAGTCCATAAAATCGAAGTTTAGAAGCGAGCCGTTGGTGATTAAACCTGTGATTTTGTTGTTTTTTACTTCGATTTTTGCGTTTTTTGAAGCAAAGATTTTCTTGTTATCTCAAGCGATGACTTTTTTGGGTCTGTGGGGGGCGTTCGAAGCTTTGCAATCGTCATTTTTTGGCATGAAATATGCGTATAAACAATCGCCTGTTGGATTTTTTGCGGAGCTCGTGGAGGGAACCGGGGGGGAAAAAAAGGGGACAGGCTAGAAAAATTCCACGGTGAAGGATTTTGTCGATTTCAGCCGCAAGTACCTCGAACATATTGAAAAAATGGACTATAAAACCGCACCGTTAATAAAGGAGAGAATCGATACCGTGGATTCTGGTTTTAATAGGATCAAGGTTTTTCGTGCGTTTCATCGCAGCAATGATGGCGAAACCGTTTTGAATCACATTTTGGTTGAAATGTAAGAAAGCCCACGAATTACACGAATTTTCACGAATTAAAAAAAAGGGGACAGTCAAGAAAATTTCCGTAGGGGCAGACCGATGTGTCTGCCCCAAACAAAAACAGCCCCGTTACTTTAATTTCAAAGAATATTAGTCTTAACTTAGCGGCATTCGGGACAGTCAAGAAAATTTGCTCCGCCGGCCATAGGCTCCGAGGACCCTTTTAATTTAGTAGATTGCCCTCATATTTTCGTGAAAATGAGAATTATAGCAAGAAACATGCCAAAAAATGCATCAATCTGACCTCCGAACCTCATCGTCGGAGCTCTGAAGGTCATCATTCTATAGTATTTTCTAAAAATCGGAGAAAATAACGCGGAAATCGACCTTATTTTCTCCGCATTCGGAGCGTTTTTCTCCGCTTTCGGATCGTTTTTCTCCGCTTTTGCTTCTCAGAACTCCGACGTCGGTGTTCTGAGCTCTACAAAATCGGGGCTCGGAACTGCAACGTTGACGTTTTTTGCCTGGATTTCGGAGTTATTTTAAGGGACATCGGCGAAAATAGCTTTAACACCGGAGATATTTTACTCAACGTCGGCGTTATTTTGTCCGATTTTGTCTAAATTTTATAGAACGATGACGCTTTTTGTAGTGCGACCGGCGCTCAGAGCTCGGAACGCGGCTTTTTTTGGCATGATTCTTGCTATAATAAAATCTTTTGTGGGGCACTTTTTTTGCCTGTTCTTTTTCGGAAGGGTTTTATTGAACTGAAATAGGCAGACAATGGGGGATAGTTCCGAGGGAAAAAAGGGGACAGTCAAGAAAATTTCACACAGTCCACAACGTCCACTGAGTCCACACAGTCCACACAGTCCACTGGGTCCACCTGTCCACAACGTCCACTAAACACGGAGCCTGACCATCCCAGGAAAGTAAGCAAAAAGGGGACAGTCAAGAAAAATTCCCTCATAAAATTTTATGCTTTGGTCAAGTTCTATCTCTGCCTGCGGATGAAAGAGGATGGATTTCAATGGTATTTTTCCTCAAGTTTTGCAAATACTTCTTCAGCAGGAATGCCTTTCACTCTACCGCGACGAATATCCTGGACTCTCTTTTTTAGCTCATTATCGCAGGCCGAAGGCAACTCGCTTCGGTCATCATGGATACTGGCAATTATAACGTGAGCAAGTTGTGCCCGCTCCTTCACCGAGAGCCCTAATGCTGAATTCGCTATTTCGCTAAATAGTTCTGTCATACTTAAATATTTAACATAAAATCATAAAAAAATCAAACCAGTCGGGGCTTTTTTTTAATATATGTTCAAAGACACATTCTCACCTGAAAATTTTCCTGGATGATTGATGAATTGCAACTAAATGGGTGTAGGGGCCGGGCATGCCCGGCCCTTACTCCTATTCCTACCCCTTGATATTAATAAAAATAAGAATTAAAATTAATACCGGTAAAAGGCGATTTCCCCGGGCTAATCGAGTTATGATTATCGATTGATTGAAAAACCGGTATTAAAAACCGGAAGCATGAACCGGGACCCCGCAAGAACCTTTAACCAAAACAAGGATAATAATGCTAAATTCAAAGCCAAACACTGTATGCCACCTAAATATACTGGTGGTGGACGATGAAGCAAATATCCGGAAAACTCTATCCGTTTGCCTCGAATCCCTGGGCCATGACGTGGTGGGCGCTTCCAATATACGCGCTGCTCAAGAAGAATCCGAACATAAAGTCTTTGACCTCGCTTTCGTGGACTTACGCCTCGGAACAGAAAACGGGATGAACCTGATCCCCATTTTACACACCTCATGCCCCTGGCTTAAAATCGTCGTGATTACCGCTTACGCCTCCATCGATACCGCTGTAGAAGCCATGCGACTAGGCGCTACAGACTACATCCCCAAACCTTTCACCCCCAAACAAGTGGAAATGGTGACTGAAAGAGTCGCAGCACTCCGCAGCATGGAAAACCGAATCTCTACCCTCCAGGAAGACCTCGAAAGACTCAGCCCCGGGATTTCTTTCTTCTCTCAAAACCCAACTGTTCAAAAAAACCTTGAACTGGCACGCCAGGTCGCTAACTCCGAAGCGGTTATCATGCTCCGGGGACCCAGCGGCACCGGGAAAACTGTCCTGGCCCGCGCTGTCCATAAATGGAGCCCCCGCAAAGATAAACCCCTGGGCATCGTCTCATGCCCCACTTTAAACCCGGAATTACTGGAAAGCGAACTCTTCGGCCATGTTAAAGGCGCTTTCACCGGCGCTATCCGCGATAACCCCGGCAGGATCTCCGCCAGCGAAGGCGGAACTTTATTCCTGGACGAAATCGGCGATATGCACCTATCCATTCAACCCAAACTCCTCCGTTTCATCCAGGACCGCGAGTATGAACGTGTGGGAGATCAAAAAACACGAAAAGCCAACGTGAGGATTATTACCGCCACCAATACGGACCTCGAAAAAGCAGTGAGCGAAGGCCGCTTTCGCGAAGACCTCTTTTATCGCCTCAACATTATCCAGATCGATTTACCACCCCTCTGCCGCCGGCCGGAAGATATCGAACCCCTTGCCGAAAACATGCTCGGCTTCTTCAGCGCCCAAAACCATAAAATGATCCGGGGTTTCTCCCCTGAGGCGATGCAAGCGCTAAAAGGATACTCCTGGCCCGGGAATATCAGGGAACTTCGAAACGTTATCGAACGCGCCGCTATCCTCTGCCAAAGCGAAATCATCGGCGTCGAGTATTTACCGCCGTCTATTTACCCACACACTCTCCCCATCCGGTTGGGCGACCCGGTTTCCCTCGCTACTGTCGAAGAAAACCATATAAGGCGGGTATTAAGCGTTTCCAAATCCCTCCAGGAAGCGGCAGAAACCCTGGGGATCGATCAAGCCACTCTCTGGAGAAAACGCAAACAGTACGGCATTTAACCCCACTACGGTGGTTGCAAAATGCAATCCGATATTACCCCTTTCCTTGCTTTTTACAAGATTTTTTTTACCGGGATTTCTCTAAAGCATTGTCCCTATTAATTATCCATTTTGGCACTCTTTATGCTAAAAGAAAAGAAGAGGTACACCGCTATGATAGGCATAAGAAAAAAAATCATGTTGGGCTTCGGCGGCTTATTGGCTGTGGTTGCTGCCATAGGTATTATGACCATGGCGCAAATCAACGACCTGGGCCGCGCTATCGACGTTATCCTACGGGAAAACTACCGGAGCGTGATCGCTTGCCAGGAAATGAAAGAATCCATCGAACGAATCGACAGCGGCGTCTTATTCTTCTTCCTGGGCAGCGAAACCGAAGGACGCTTTTATGTGGACGCCTATACCACCCGCTTCCTAAAAGCCCTGGATATCGAGCTGGGTAACATCACTGTACCCGGAGAAAAAGAGAAAGCAAACGAAATCCAGGCTCTTTTCCAGGTCTATAGGGATACTATCCCGCTGGTCACGGATACACGACTCCCCCTGGAACTCCGCCGGACCAATTATTTTAAACAGTTCTTACCCCTCTTTAAAAAAATAAAAGGAATCTCGCAAGAAATCCTGGAAATGAACCAGAAAAACATGAGCGACGCCAATAATACAGCTCGCAAACAAGCGGCCTCCGCACACAGGAAAATGCTGACGGTAATCCTGGTTAGCGCCTGTATCGCCCTGCTTTTCAGCTTGCTGATCCATCGATGGATTCTTAAACCCCTCCATAAACTCATCGATTCCACCAACGAAATCCGGCAAGGAAACCTGGACCTTGTTTTAAAAAGCGAATCCAACGACGAAATCGGACGTTTGTCGGACGCCTTCAACGCCATGACGGCATCACTGCGAGAAGTCCGGCGAAACGAACACCTGGATTTAGTTCGCTCTCGAAAAGCAACCGAAGAAGTCTTCAAAGCTTTACCCGAAGCCATCGCCGTATTCAACCTGGACGGCTGCATCGATTTCTCTACGGAAACCGCAGACAAACACTTCGGACTAAAACCCGGCGCTTGCGCACGCGACCTGGGATATAATTGGTTAATCACCCTTCTTCAACATGCTTCTCAAAACGGATACGTGGTTGAATGGACCGAAAATAAAGGGTTTATCCAACTTTTTATCGAGAACCGCGAGTACTTCTTCCAACCCGTCGCCATCCCCATTTACTCCGAACACGAGCCCCGCGAATACACCGGGACCACCATCATCCTCCGCGATGTGACCCAGGTTTTCGAACAAAAAGAACTCAAACAAGGAGTGGTTTCCACCGTCTCTCACCAACTGAGAACCCCGCTGACGTCGCTTCGCATGTCGGTTCACCTGCTGCTCGAAGGACGGGTCGGCCCCATCAACGAGAAACAAACCGAACTCCTCCTGGCTGCACGGGACGACAGCGAACGATTATCCGGCATCCTGGACGACCTCATCGATATTAACCGGATGGAAACCGGCAAAACAAACCTGGACCTACTCCCGGTATCCCCCCAACAACTGGTAAACGACGGCATCGAACCTTTCCTCACCGAAGCCAAAGATAAAGGCATCTCTTTAATGAATCATGTGCCCGACGATATCCCGCCGGTCAAAGCAGACCCGGTTCGAATCCGCCACGTTTTCTCCAACCTGGTGTCAAACGCCCTCCGCTATACCAACCCCGGCGGTTCCATCGATATTAAAGCCCAGGTTGAATTGAATACCGTTCGCTTTACCGTTGAAGACACGGGCCCAGGAATCCCGCAGCAGCATTTGAAACATCTATTCGATCAATTTTACCGGGTTCCATCCAATGAATACCAACCGGGAGCAGGACTCGGACTGGCAATCGTTAAAGAAATCGTCCGCGCTCACTCCGGCGAAGTGGGGGTCGAAAGTACCCCAGGCACAGGTTCTCAATTCTGGTTTACTTTACCCCTTTACCATGATAATAACACGTCGGGTGTTTCATTATAAAAATAAGGAGACCCAAATGCAGTGGATTTCACTCATATTATTGATATTTTGTCTAGTCTACCTCGTATACGTTATTATTCACCCTGAACGGTTTTGAGGATAATGATGATAATACTATATTTTATAATACTGTTAAGCCTGGCGGTTTTAATGTCCTACCCCCTTGGAAAAACCATGACTTGCGCCATGAATCCCCCAGGAAATAAAAACCGGTTCCGCGATAAAATCGAGGTTCTATTCTTGAAAATCGGCGGACCCTATACCGCAGTCGAGCAGGACTGGAAACAATACGGTTTATCCCTGCTGCTTTTCAATGCCATTATCCTGGCTGTTTCCTGCCTCATATTATCGTTTCAACACCTTTTGCCTCTCAATCCCGACCACAAAGGCCCCCTTTCGCCCAGCCTCATATTCCACACCGCCGTTTCCTTCGTCACCAATACCAACCTCCAGCACTATTCCGGCGAAGTATCCCTCAGTTATTTTTCCCAATTATTCGGTTTAATGTGTTTGCAGTTTCTTTCCGCGGCTTCCGGGATCGCCGCTTTGGTTGCTTTAGCCAGGGGTTTGGCCGGTAATGTCAAATTAGGAAATTTTTACCGCGATATCCTTCGAGCCACTTTTTTAATCTTGCTGCCCTTCGCATCGGTACTATCGTTAATACTTGTTCTTTCGGGGGTTCCCATGACGTTGAAGGGAGCCGCTGTCGCCAAAACCATCGAAGGGGCTGTCCAGGTCATTGCACGCGGCCCGGTGGCTGCTTTTGTCGCCATCAAACAACTCGGCACCAATGGCGGAGGGTTTTTCGGTTCCAATGCCGCTCACCCCTTCGAAAACCCTTCGTTCTTCACGAACTCCATCGAATGCGCGAGTATACTCCTCATCCCCATGGCATGTGTCTGGATGTTCGGGAGAATAACCGGTAGAAAACGCCATGCAGCCGTTGTTTTCATGGTAATGCTCCTGCTCCTGGTTTTAAAAATCGGTACGTCCATTTACTTCGAAAGTAAACCCACGTTGGCTTTGAAAGGACTCCCCGTCGCAGCCGGTACCGGGAACCTGGAAGGAAAAGAACTGCGCTTCGGGCCCCATGCCGGACCTTATTGGGCCGCAGTAACCACAGCCGCCGGCAGCGGATCCGTTAACTCGATGCACGACAGCCTCAATCCCTTAACCGGTTTGATTACCCTGGCCGGTATGTGGTTGAATGTCGCTTTCGGGGGCGCAGGCGTCGGGTTTATCAATATGTTTCTTTACATTATCATCGGCGTTTTCATTTGCGGCATGATGGTCGGACACACCCCCACTTATTTAACCCGCAAAGTAGAAACCCACGAAATGAAACTCGCCATCCTGGCACTCCTGGTCCACCCTTTTCTTATTTTAGGAGGAACCGCTTTGTTTGCCGCAACTCAATGGGGAACAGGCACGATCCACAATCCAGGCCCCCACGGTTTCACCGAAATCCTGTATGAATTCAGCTCCGCTGCCGCCAATAACGGGTCCGGTTTCGAAGGTTTAGCGGATAATACCGCTCCCTGGAACATCGTTACCGGGATTGTCATGTTGTTGGGCAGGTATATCCCGATTATTATTCCCCTCGCCATTGCCGGTTCTTTAGCGGGGAAAAAAGCATCGCCGGAAACCACCGGAACGCTTCGCACCGATACCCCTCTTTTCGGTTTTGTCATATTGGGAAGCGTCGTGTTCATCGGCGCACTGCTTTTTTTACCTACAGCAGTACTGGGCCCCATCGCGGAGCACCTGGCCGGGTTTAGGTATCCATTATGAAAAAGAAGCACGTTAGCCAAAATCCACCGTCGAATTTGTCTTCGACGACCAGGAACCTTTTTAAAAAAAGGTTCCTGGACCTCCAAAAACTTTTAATTATTATAATAGGAAGTTTTGGGAGGTGTCGGAACCTGTCCGTCTGTGATGGTTTACAAAAAGGTGCCCATCGTGATGGCTGACAAACTGATGGTGAATCCGGATTAGATACAAACCTGTATATTTTAACTTAGAGAACGACTATGAATGATCGACATATAAAGAATTACGATAATAATACCGTGCAAGCCAAACTCAAACGGAGAAAAGCCCGCAAAGCGGCGCTTTTCGACAAGGAATTGGCCCGCATCGCTTTTAAACACGCCGTTAAAATGATTAAACCCAACATCATGGCTCGAAACCCCGTGATGTTTATCACGGAATTGGGCGCTTTCCTCACTACCTTATCTTTAATATTGGATATTGTTCACAATGAGAAAAACATCCTCTATACGTTCATGGTGGCGTCGATACTCTGGATGACCGTTTTTATGGCTAATTTCGCAGAAGCCCTGGCCGAAGCCCGGGGCAAAGCCCAGGCGGATACACTAAAACGAACGCGGCAGCAAACCATCGCCAGGAAAATAACCGAAGGCAAAATCCTCCTTGTTAATTCCACCGACCTGAAACAGGGCGATATTGTCCTGGTATTTGCAGGCGAAATTATTCCCAGCGACGGGGAGGTTATCGAAGGCGCAGCAGTGGTGGATGAATCTGCCATTACCGGCGAATCTGCTCCTGTGGTTCGCGAAGCCGGCGGGGACCGTTCCGGTGTAACCGGCGGAACGCGCATCCTCTCCGATCAAATTAAAATCCGCGTAACCGTTGGAGCCGGGGATTCGTTCCTCGATCGCATGATCGCTCTCGTTGAAGGAGCGATACGTCAAAAAACACCCAATGAGTTGGCTTTGACCACTACCCTCGCCGGTTTAACCATCGCATTCCTCTTAGTAACCGCATCTTTATGGCCTATGGGGCTTTATTCCGGCGTCGCGATACCCATTCCCACCCTGATCGCCCTCCTCGTTTGTTTGATCCCCACCACCATCGGCGCCCTGCTCTCCGCTATCGGGCTTGCCGGTATGGACCGCGCACTCTCTGCCAATGTCCTGGCTAAAAGCGGTAAAGCCGTAGAACTGGCCGGCGATATCGATACCCTTTTATTGGACAAAACCGGCACCATTACCCTGGGAGATCGCCAGGCTTCCGAATACTACCCCGTACCCGGCCAACCCGTGGAGAAATTAATCAAAGCCTCTTTATTCGCATCCTTTGGAGACCAAACACCCGAAGGCCGTTCTATAGTAACCCTGGGTAAAAAGAAACTGGGCGACGACTTCCCCATGGAATTACCGGGAGCGCAGCTTATTCCTTTTTCAGCCCAAACCCGGTTAAGCGGTTTGAACACCCCTGATGGAAAATGTTTTCGAAAGGGAGCATCCAACGCCATACGGGATTATATTACCGGCCAAGACGGCACAATTCCACCCTCGTTAAACCGGTTCGTGGATGACATTGCCCGCAGCGGCAGTACTCCCATTGTCGTCGCGGAAGATAAAGAAATCCTGGGGGTCATCGCCCTCTCGGACATCCTTAAACCCGGGATCAGCGACCGCTTCAAACGCCTTCGGGATATGGGACTCCGCATTGTCATGGTTACCGGGGACAATCCACTTACCGCTGCCGCCATAGCCCAACAAGCAGGTGTGGACGATACGATCGCCGAAGCGAAACCCGAAGATAAACTGGCTTATATCAAAAAAGAACAGCGAAACGGGCGGTTAGTGGCCATGATGGGAGATGGAACCAACGACGCCCCGGCACTGGCCCAGGCGGATATCGGTATCGCCATGAACTCCGGGACCCAGGCAGCCAAAGAAGCGGGGAATATGGTAGACCTGGACAGCGACCCGACTAAACTCATCGAAGTCATCGAGATCGGGAAACAACTCCTCATGACCCGAGGCGCTTTAACCACGTTCTCCATCGCTAACGACGCAGCCAAGTTCTTTGCCATTATCCCGGCTATGTTCACCCTCGCCTTACCCCAATTGATTTCTTTGAACATCATGGCTTTGAAAACACCTCAAAGCGCCATCCTCTCGGCCCTGGTTTTCAACGCCCTCGTTATTCCATTATTAATCCCCATTGCAATCCGCGGCGTCAAGTACAAACCCACCGGGGCAAACGCACTATTGAGACGAAATTTGCTTATATATGGTTTGGGCGGTATCCTCTCTCCCTTTATCGGTATTAAAACCATCGATATGATACTCGGTTTGACCGGCTTATTTTAGGAGGCAGTACCCATGAAACAAAATCTTCATAAAACCTATAAATGTACCGCGGCATTAATGGGGGCATCCGCCCGCATCGTCATGGCAGCGTTAATCGTTTGCGGCCTTTTGTATACCGCCCTGGTCCTGGCTTTCGCCCAGGTTGTCACACCTCGTACCGCCGACGGATCATTGGTTTATAATGAGCAAAGACAAATCATCGGCAGCTCCCTTCTCGCCCAGGGTTTTTCAAAACCCCAGTACTTCCAACCCCGTCCCTCGGCAGTCGGTTACGATGCCTCCGCATCCGGCGGCAGTAATTTATCCCCCACAAACCCCATAATTCGCTCAAGGGCTGAAAAAATAATCGCCACACTCCCTTCACCGCTTCATACCCGTATCCCGGATTGCACCGGTATTCCACCCGACATTGTCACCGCTTCAGGCAGCGGCCTCGATCCCCATATCACTTTAGAAGCAGCAAAATTCCAGGCGAAACGAATCGCATCCGAACGGCACTTAAACCTCGAAACCGTTCTCCATCTCATGGAAAAGAACGCCGCAAAACCCGGGTATTTCTTAAACTCAAAACCGGTAGTCAACGTTTTGGAAATAAACCTGGAATTGGATAAAATCGAAAAAGCAACGAAAGCAGGGATATCAAACCCCCGGCTTTTAAAGTAAAGAGGATTTTAATATGGATGAAAATCGCGCAGTAAGCTTTCTTCGAATGATCCGCCGCGCCCAGCGGGGAAAACTTAAAATTTACCTGGGCTATTGTGCCGGGGTAGGAAAAACCTACCAAATGCTGATGGAAGCTCAACGGCTTAAAGAAGACGGCATCGATATTGTCGCAGGTTATGTGGAAACCCACGGGCGAAAAGAAACAGGCGATTTGCTCGCGGGCCTGGAATCGATCCCGAGGAAAAGCCTCACATACCACGGCATCGATATTGAAGAAATGGATTTACAAGCCATCCTCACCCGGCGACCCCATGTTGTTTTGATCGATGAATTGGCCCATACCAATGTGCCGGGAAGCAAAAACTCGAAACGTTACCAGGATGTAGAAGAAGTCCTGTCCGCCGGGATTCACGTGATTTCAACGCTTAACGTCCAACACCTGGAAAGCCTTTATGAAACGGTAGAGCGCGCCACAGGCGTTAAAGTCAGGGAGAGAATCCCGGACCGGGTCATCGCGGAAGCGGACCAAATCGTCAACGTGGACATCACCACCGAAGACCTTCAACGCCGGATCAAAGAAGGCAAAGTTTACCTCGCTGAAAATATCGAAACGGCGCTAGCCCACTTCTTTAAATCGTCCAACCTGGAACAACTGCGGGAACTGACTTTAAGAGAATTGGCCGCCCAATTGGACTCCCGGCAGCGCGACGTCATCGCGGACGAAACCACCGCCAGCCCGGACCAGGTTGTGGCTTGTTTGAGTTCAAAAGGCCCCAACAGCGAAGCCCTGCTCCGGTACGCTTCCCGGTTAGCGGGACGGTTGAACAGGAACTGGTACGCCCTCTACGTCCAAACATCCGCCGAAAGCCCCACCAAGATCGATTCGGAAACTCAACGCTTTTTATCTAAAATGTTGATCCTGGCCCAACAATTGGGTGCAACCATTTTCACATATAAAGGGGACGATGTTGCCAAAACGATCCTGCAATTCGCGAAAGAATACCGGGTCGGACATATTGTAGTGGGTTCTTCGGGTAGAAAACCCTCTTTCTGGCAAAAATTGAAAGGCGAATCGGGTATTACTGAAAAACTGCTCCGGGAGCGCAGCGGGGTCACGGTGGTCAGCCTGGATACGCGGGAAATACCTGGGCAGCAAGAATCCGCACAGGTCATTACTCCCAAGCCGGGTGCCGGTAAAGAGAAGAAGAAAAAACGTTTCGACGATGAACAAAAATTGTGGGAGTCATTGGTATCGAATGCCCAGACCATGATATGGAACCGGGTTATCGACAAGGAAGAGGCTATTGAACAATTACTTTCCGCTTGCTGCGATACAAATCCGGCGGTTTCTTACGAAAGTGCCAGGCAGGGGATTTTCGAGCGTGAGAAGCAAGGATCGACTTTCGTGGGAGAAGATATCGCCATTCCTCATGCGCGCATTGAAAACCTGGGTTATCCTGTGCTTGCTGTCGGAGTTTCCAGTATTGCTATCCATGATCCCGGTTCAGGGAATACGGCGCGGATTATGTTTTTACTGCTTTCTCCGAAGCATGAACCGGATTTGCATGTCCGTATCCTGGGAACCATTACCCGGATGGCTTGTATAGATCAATGGCGGGAGAATATGTTTAAAGTCAAGAATGGTCCGGGTATTCGTCGTTTTTTGCTGGAATAGAGGCGCGTGTCGTATTTTTAAATGAGGCAATAAATCTCCCAGGTCGGTTGTCACATGAGGATACTTTTTTTTGAGTTTTTTTAATTTCCTTTTAAACGGTTCGGGAAATACTATATTAAATTTCATCTAATATATTTTTCCAATGGCGGCGGTCTACTTTACCTTCTTTTATAGCATGCAGGCCCTCGGCGATCTCCCGGCCAACATCTTTAGTGTCGAAATGCTCTTTTTCAAATTGTTTTTTTATCCTGGTTATAAGGGATTCTAACCTGATATGTTGATTCACGCGAATTCCGAAAGTTCTGAAAGTCTCTTCTTTCCCGGTAAGAATGGCGTTAGGCATAAGGGGCACCTCCTTCCAATCCAAAATAGTAAATATCGGCAAGATTCATCTTTTCCATAGGATAATAATACTATAATACGGGGTAAATTTCAAATGAGAAAGGAATTTTTTTAGCCTGTCCCGAATGAGTTCTTATTTAGCTACGCCCAGGAAATAGTATTCACTGATCAACATCCCATTGTCATACCAGCGGAGTTCTTTTTCCCCGTTATAAAAAGATAACGTCATACTTGAACCATCCGTAAAAGTCATTTTAACCTGGTTCCCCGTAACCCGGTAAGTTCCTGTTCCTTCGAGGAGCGATATCCCGTATTCCGACCGGAGATAAAAGGTTCCCGCGGGTTTGAAGAGGATCCCTTTTTTATCCGCGGAAATTGTCCCGGTAACCCTGTCGTAATATTGATAGATGGGGGCGCTGGTATTCCCGTACATCACCGTTTGAGTGAAGAGTCCGTTTCGGATTAACCCATCCGTTGAAGTCGACGTACTGCCGGTTTCGTTACCCGATGCCGTCGAACCCGGTTCGGTTCCACCCGTCGATAACTCGGCATGGGCCCATATGTTGGTCCCTGTATTTGATTTTTGAAGCCACACTTCCAGGGTGTTTTTTTGCGGGTATGCGAAATACTGGAAATTCTTTTTGGAATTAAAATATATCACATTGCTGGAGTGCTTTGCATTGGCTTTTTCGAAAAGATAAGTCCCTTCGTCATCGATACTGGTACTTAATTTGAGTCGATAGGTCCCGTCCTGTTTAAGCACGACCGACCCGGTAGAAGGCGTTTGCTTGAGAACTTTGCCCTGGTCTGTGGACTCGAAAACGAATTTCACGATGTAATTATAATCCGCTCCCGGTAGGGAAAAAACGATCCAGGCAAAAATAAAGACCCATAGGATTTGCTTTTTCATAGATGACCTCCGAATTTTTATTATATCGTAAATCCCCCGATTCCACAACCTATAATAAAAAAATTGACGAAAGATGAAAATTGTAATAAAATAAACCCCTGAAAAGTAGGTTATCGAATGAACGATTTAAAAAATAAAATCAACGACCTAAAAAAAGCAAAAAATGCTGTTCTGCTGGCCCATAATTACCAGGTGGAAGACGTTCAACTGGCAGCCGATTACCTGGGCGATTCCCTGGAATTAAGCCGCATTGCCGCTAAAACCGATGCTGAACTCATCGTTTTTGCCGGCGTAAAATTTATGGCTGAAACAGCAAAAATTTTATCCCCCACTAAAAAAATCCTACTTCCCCGGTTGGACGCCGGATGCCCCATGGCAGACATGATTGTAGTCGAAGATTTACTGGAACTCAAAAAAAATCACCCCAAAGCCAAAGTCGTCGCATACGTCAACTCCAGCGTTGAAATTAAAGCGGAAAGCGATGCCTGCTGCACTTCCTCCAATGCCGTTCAAGTCGCCCAAAACATCGACGCGGAAGAAATTATCTTCATCCCGGACCGCAACCTGGGGAGCTACGTCCAAAAAATGATCCCTCATAAAAAACTGGTTCTCTTCGAAGGTTACTGCTACGTTCACAATCGCATCAAACGAGATGAAATCGAAGCCATGAAAACCCGGTTCCCCCATGCTATATTGATGGTTCACCCCGAAACCCGCATGGATATCATCGAAATCGCCGATGAAGTCCTTTCCACCGGCGGAATGCTGAAATATGCCGCAAAATCGGACGCAAAAGAATTTATCGTGGCTACTGAACAAGGCTTATTGGAACGTATGAAACGCGAAAACCCGGCAAAACTCTTTTACCCGGCCTTGAGGCCTCGAATTTGCGCTAACATGAAAAGAACTTCACTGCTGGATGTTTACGATTCTTTAACACAAGAAAAATATGAAATCCAGGTGGACCCAGCCATTGCTAAAAAAGCTGTAAAAGCCCTGGATGAAATGTTAAAATATATATGAAAACGACGAATAACGAACATCGAATCGTGCGGGAATCTTTTATTTCACGCAGCGTTTGGGTTCACGGTAGAATTTAATAGGAGACAAATATGACATTAAAAGAAAGAGTGGAAACTGTAATAGAAAAAGTCAGACCGGCCCTCGAAGCAGACGGCGGCGGTATTGAATTGGTTAATATCCTGGAAGATGAAAAAGTCGTCCTGGTCAACCTCACCGGTGCCTGCCACGGATGCCCCATGAGCACCATGACCATTAAAGGCTATGTGGAACAAATGATCATGGAAGAAATCCCGGAAATTACAGAAGTCCGACTGGCTCAATAACTCATTCGCATTAACTCACGCAGTACCCAGTAGACATTACCGTACAGCTTATACAATATATTTAACGGCGGGGAATCTTCTATTATTGTTTTGTTTTCCCCTTCATGACGTTTCGAATCGCAGCAGCTAATTTATCTATAATAATCGGTTTCATCACCACATCATTAATCCCGGAATGTTCGATTTCGGCAGGTGAAATCGATTCGCTGAAGCCCCTACAAAGTATAACAGGAATATAGGGAACGATTTCCCGGAATTTTTCAGCCAATTGCAGGCCGGAATAGGTAGGCATCGTCAAACCGGTGATGATCAGGTCGAAATGGTGGGGGTGGAGGCGAAATTCCTCCAAAGCGGCGCCTGCATCGTTTTTTCCAACCACGATATAACCCATATGTTCCAACGAATCCAATCCCAAATCCACGAATGTTTGTTCAGTATCGATGAAAAGAATGCGCTCGGTCCCGTAAAGGCTGGGGCCCGGGGTTGTCGACACCGCGTTGAACTCATTATAACGATGGAAAAATACTTTGAAGAGACTTCCATTCCCGGGTGTACTGGACACATTAATAAATCCACCGTAATTATCCATGATACCGCGTACAACGGCAAGTCCCATACCTGAACCTTCTTCCGGGTTTTTGGTAGTAAAATAGGGTTCGAATATACGAGATTTGACTTCTTCGGTCATACCATACCCCGTGTCGCTCACCGATAAGCAGAGGTAAGTCCCTGGTTGTAGATTTTCGCCAGGGTTATTCGAACCCGGCAAAACATCGACGTCCTCCAGTATGACTTTTAAAACTCCGCCGTTGGGTTTCATCGCATGAGCGGCGTTGGTACAAAGATTAACCAGGACCTGGTGGAACTGGATCGGATCCACCACAGTCAGGCTGTCGATGGCCTTGATTTGAGTGCGGATTTCTATATTGGAAGTAAGCGATGGGCGAATGAGTCGGAGGACTTCTTTTACAATTAAGCTGACCTGGACGGGTTTTCGTTTGGATTCGCTTTGACGGCTGAAGGTCAGGATTTGTTTGACCAATTCCCTGGCTCGTTGGGCTGCCAGCAAGATGTTTTCGATATTTAGGCGTAAACCGTCCCCGGTTGGAAGTTTTTGCAGGGTTATTTCCGCGAATCCGAAGATGACGGAAAGAATATTGTTGAAATCATGGGCGATGCCGTTGGCCAGTGTTCCCAGGGCTTCCATTTTTTGGGCTTGTCGGAGCATGGCTTCCATTTGTTCCATTTGTTTTTCGGCTCGATATTTGTACAGAGCCATTTCGATGTTGACGAGGAGAATTTTTTCGTCGATGGGTTTGACGATGTAGGCGTAAGGTTGGGTGGTTTTAGCCCGGGTAATGGTTTCTTCGTCGGCATACGCGGTGATATAAATCACGGGGACATCGGAAAACACGGCGATTTCGTGGGCTACATCAATGCCGTCGATATCGGATCCGAGTTTGATATCCATTAAGATAATATCCGGTTTCAGCTTTCGAGCTTGTTCTACGGCATCCCGCCCGGAATGGCATACAGTGCATGATCCATAGCCCAGGCGCTTCAGGGAAACGTCCAGGTCCAATGCGATTATACTTTCATTTTCTACGATTAAAATTTTTTCTTCTTTCATATTATTACCCCTTCCCCTTCGGAGTAGGATTTTTTTCTTTCGTCCTCACTAATCATTAATCATAAATAATTCAAAATCGTTTTTCGTAATCCGTTTCCCGTAATCTTTCACTCTTCTTCTCTTCTCCGTCCATTAAGTCCCCCTCAAAAAAGGGAAAAGGGGACAGTCAAGAATGCTGCTAAGTTAAGACTAATATTCGAGTTAAATTCAAATTCAGGGGGCTGTAGTCGGTTTCCCCTTCCACTTCACCCCTTCGCCGG
>Ga0105104_10000950_pt1 | contig 22564 bp, 19 predicted proteins | sample PPLLaktember2015_3_FD_87034 | JGI IMG/M metagenome (GOLD analysis project Ga0105104, IMG submission 87034) | Freshwater sediment microbial communities from Prairie Pothole Lake near Jamestown, North Dakota, USA - PPLs Lake P7 Core (6) Depth... | ecosystem: Environmental > Aquatic > Freshwater >... | reverse complement strand
ATTAATGATCGTGAGCTTGTCGGCCGAGCCGCTCTCGACAATATTCTTGACCCGGTAATTACGGCCATAAATACCCCACTCGATAAAATATCCCACGATCTCTTTGTCAGTTTCCGGCGCGGCAGCGGTAGGGATAGCCGCCATGGCGAAAATTGTCAACAAGCTGACCAGCATCATTAGTCTCCACGATAGTTTTCGTGTTTTCATTGTTCCTCCTTTTGGTTCGTAACTACTGTCATCAGTGGGATCAACTTTCCGGAGGTTCGAACTCATGCTTCTGGCGATAGGCTTCCTCCTTTCACGAACAAATCCGGGGGGCAGGGATGTTGGGCTTCAATGATTAGAAGAATGCTACTACTCAGTATCAGTATAGTGAAACGATCACCTCAAGTCAACAATCTCAGCCGAGATGGCCGCAGAAATTTTCTGTCGCTGGGTCTGAAAAAAGTGACAGTCACCTTTGAGGTGACTGTCACTTGAATTACGCCAGTCCAACTTCCTTGTTGAATTCGACGATCAACTCGTCGATCTGGTCTGCCTGTTTCTGGACATCGGTCCAGTAGTTTGGCTCGTACCATTGATCCTGAATTTCTTCGTACGTACGCCCCTGCTGTTCAACCCAGGTGTAATACTTCAGGTTATGCACGCGGCGGCGATCGGTGTAGCGCAGCTCGAGCATGTTGTCCGTGGACTGTCCATGCAAATAACGGGCAAAATCGGCAGCAGCATCCTTCTCCGTGTATTGACCGTATTCCTGGTGCATCTCATGGATGCGTGAGCGATAGAGCTCCATCGAGTCGGTCAGGACGGTGAGCATGATGTCATTCTCGGTCATCTCGTAGTATTTGGCGGCTTTGATGCAGGACAAGACATTGGAAATGCCGGAGAAGCCGAGCAGGTCCAGTTGCGCAACGATGCCCTCGGGAACACCTTTCTCGACCAGGTACGCGCGCCCAGTCTCTTCGTTGAAGAGACGTGAGATGTTGACAACCGCGTTATCGTCAATCGCAGTAACAACATCCGTGTTTTTGCTGTTGTGGATCCACGGCACGTGTTTGTCACCGATGCCTTCAATGCGATGCGCGCCAAATCCGTTTTCGAGCAGGGTGGGGCATTGCAGGGCTTCACTGGCGACGATCTTGCTGTCGGGAAAGAGTTTCTTCATGTAATCGCCGCTGGCAATCGTCCCTGCGGAACCTGTGGCGGATGCCATGCCGCGATAACGATCGTTTGGACCCATGACCTTCTTCAAGGCTTCTTCCATGGCATGACCAGTCACTTCGAAGTGCCACAGGTAATTGCCGAATTCTTCGAACTGGTTGAAGATCATCAGATCCTGGCCAGACTTTCTCAACTCCCAGCATTTATCGAAAATTTCTTTCACGTTCGATTCCGAACCGGGCGTTTTGATCGTTTCGCCCGCGACTTTTGCCAGCCATTCGAAGCGTTCCTTCGACATGCCCTCGGGCAGGATCGCGATGGAGTCACATGCCAGCAAGGCAGAGTCATACGCGCCGCCGCGGCAGTAATTGCCGGTGGAGGGCCAGACCGCTTTCTGGGTCGTCGGGTCGAACTGACCCGTGACCAGCCGCGGCACCAGACAGCTGAACGCCGCGCCGACTTTGTGCGCGCCGGTCGGGAACCATTTTCCAACAAGCACGATGATGCGCGCCGGGACGCCCGTCAGCGAAGAGGGCAGCTCCAGGTAGTTGACCCCGCCGAAGGTCCCGCCGGAAGCGGTGGGTTCATTATGCCAGTTGATACGGAAAAGGTTGCGCGGATGAATATCCCAAAGTCCGATGTTCTTCAGTTCATTCTTTACTTTTGCAGGGATCTTCGCAGGATCCTTCATTTGCGCGTATGTGGGGATGATGATATTGCGTTCTTTGGCTCGCTTGATGGCGTTTGCCCGGCGAGATTTTTCGACAGTGAGGTCAATGGTTGTCATGGATTTCTCCTAAGCAAAGTTGTCAGACAACTTGTATTATATCTCACAATGAAGTCACTCACAATATTTCCTGGCTTTCAAAAGGTTTTTATCAAAAGGTTGTACCATATCCAATACAAGGTGCTCTCCCTCCCATGGGAAATAGTATTGTTTTACTCTCTCCACCTCCGACCACTCCAATTCATGCCAGCCCGGGATATGACGCTTGCGGTCTTTCAAGCGCGCCCGCTGAAGAGTCTCATCGGAGCAAATGCACTCGACCACCCGCCAGTCCGCCTCATATTGCTCCGACAATTGACGCCATGTGCCCCGGATCGTCTGCGAACCCGCCACACTGTCGAGGATGACAGATTGCCCCAGCATCAGCTGCCGCTCAGCCAAGGTTGTCAACAGTTCATATCCTGCGGATCCCAGCGATTTGTCTTCTGTAACCGATTTCAAACCACTCCGCACTAATGTTGCTTCCAGCCAATCCTTTGCAAATACGGGAATAGCAAGGTCTTTTCCGATCATTTCTGCCATTGTGCTCTTACCTGTTCCCGGCAGGCCCGAAAAGATGATCAGCTTCATTTTGCCTCCACTCGTATTACCCTGAATAGGTATACTGTCTTATTTTCATTCAGGGTGTTTTAGCGTATTACTATAGTTATTATTCGGTATTTATAAGGAGAAACTATGAAGCCCAAAGCTACAGGTACTGTATCAGGTTGTATTGTCTGGATCATTGCGTTTAGCATAGTAAGCCTCTGTATTCTTCCCATCGCGATGATCATTGGTGGTGCCACTTCTGTAAGCAGTTTTGCCATGCAAACGCTTGCACCCGTGATCTGCCCCGAGAAAACCACTGCAGAATCTTATTCGTACGCATCCACAACTACCGACGAATATGGTAATTCTCAGCCAACCACTGCTTACGAAATGCACTGTGTCGATGCCAATGGGGCTGTCGTGAAGAAAGATCCTATTCTATATGGATTCCTGTGGATCGGAATGATCGCGGTAATTGGTCTAGTCATTGCTGCCTTGCTCGCGTTTGCACTAGCTGCGCCTGCAGGTGTGTTCATAACAAAGTTACTTAATCGTAGACAAAAACAAGACATTAGCGCAAATCTTGAGCCTCAATAAAATTTTTATAATGTATCTGTAAAGTAATTTTAATGTAGACGACTTTTATCCATAGTATGATGGTTACATAATAAAGAAAGGAGGCACATATAGAGACACCCCCAAAAATCGAAACAGAAGGTAGGACTGGGGTGCCCTAAACTGGTCAAAGCTCCGCTTTGCGCAGAGCGACCAGACGTTCTCCGACGAAAAAGGATGCAATCCCCGCTCCTTACCGGACAGTAAAATCACTGACGGATGGGTAACCCCCATCCGTCCTTTTATTTTATAAAGAATGAAGTGCTTTATTCATTCGATCCAACCCCTGCTTAAGAACCTTACGGGATGTGCCAAAGTTGAGACGCACATGTCCCCTGCCATTCTCTCCAAAAATCGCGCCATCGCTGAGAGCCACTTTTGCCTTTTCCAGGAAGAATTTGTAAGGTGATTGTTCTAGATCCAATTGTGTAAAATCCAGCCAGGCAAGATAGGTCGCTTTTGGCACTGTTATGCGCACTCCGGGCATGTTTTGGGTCACATAGTCAACCAGAAAGTCGCGGTTACCGGCAAGGTAGCCGCGCAATTCTTTCAACCATCCATCACATTGACCGGAGAACGCAATTTGCGCTGCACGGAGTCCCAGGCTGGCAACATGCAGTCGCAAATGCTGTACAACTTTTATATACTCATCCCGAAGTTCTTTATCCGGGATGATCGCAAAGCCGCAAAACAAACCCGGCACATTGAATGTCTTTGAGGGCGCGATCAGAGTGATGGTATTCTTCGCGATCTCGGAAGATAGTTTTGCCATGGGTGTGAATTTTCGATCGTCGAGCAACAACTCGGAATGGATCTCATCCGAGATGATTAGGACCTTGTTCTCGAGGCAGATCTCCGCCATGCGCAGCAAATCCCTGCGCGCAAAGACGATCCCCAGCGGATTGTGCGGGCTGCATAACAGGAACACGGCTGCTTTCCTGACCTGTTTTTTGAAAAGATCCCAGTCAATTTCATAATGCAAAATATTGCCGCGCACTTCTTCGATGAACGGCGCATTGATCTGTGGGATCGCCACGTTGTTTTTCACTTCATGGAATTCATTGTAAACAGGCGGCTGGACCAGATATCCTTTTTTCGTCGAACCGAAGGCGCGTGCCGCGACGTTGAATCCGCTCACGATGCCCGTGACTGGCACGACGGATTCAGGCTTGATCTTCCAGCCATACAAATGTTCCATGCGCGCCGCGACGGTTTCCAGGAGCGTATTCGATGCCAGTTCATAGCCCAGCACACCCTGGTTAACCGCTTTGCGAAGCTCATCCAAAATGGGTTTGGGCGCGGGGAAATCCATATCTGCCACCCACATGGGAAGCACATCATGCGGATAGTACGTCCATTTATTCACAACACCTGGAATGCGACGATTCGGGACGCGGTCGAAGTTGTAAGTCATGATATTCCCTTTTGATCTTTTCAGTAAATATGCACTGCCACCGAGCACACAGAGAGTCGGAGAAAAGCTCAAAGAACTCTGTGTGCTCTGTGACGATGAAATATTCGCAAGAAATCTATTTTTTGTATGCTACGATCATGCCATCCCGGGCGGGGATGAGGGAAACGATCCAATCGAGGTCTGCTGTAATATCGCGTGTGAAGCGGCGGATGGCTTCGGTGCTTTTCTTATGATCGTTCGGGTCGAGCGTTTGTCCATGCCAGAGCATGTTATCAATGATCACAATTCCGCCGTGTCGTAACTTTTCTTTGATGACGGGCAGCGAATCAGGATATGCTTCCTTATCAATATCGTTGAAGATGATGTCGAACGGACCCTGCGCCTGCCGCAGGCTTTCCACCGCTTCCGCGACATGGAACTCGACGACCGCCGCGCTCCCCAACACGGACAAATGGTCCCGCGCCAGTTTCGACAGGTCTTCATCCCAGACGGTGTGATGCACCACCCCTCCCCCGTTTTCCTTGAGCGCTTTCGCGAACCACGCTGTGGAATACCCATATCCTGACCCGAGTTCGAAAATGGACTTGGCATTGAGCATGCGGGCAAGCTGGTAACAGTAATACCCGCAGATGGGACCGATGATAGGAAAGTTGTTTTTCTCCGCATAGTCTTCCATTTTCTGCAATTCCGGTTCACGGGGCGGGACAAGGGATGTAAGATACTCCTGCACAGACTGATAATCAATTTCGCTCACGGTTCTCTCCTTTGGTACCAGTAAAATCAAGCAGTAAATTTGTCACGCTACCCTTGTCAGGGCGCTTCGCAGAAAGCGTGACCTACTTAACGATTTCTTTCACCACCGGCAAAACCTGCCCTGCCCAGATCGCATACATTTTCCCGGAGGGATGCAACCCATCCGATGCGATCAAAGCCGAATCACTGACAGCCCCGCGTGAAGCTGTCGTGATATCCACATAATGGACGCCTGCCTTTTCGGACTCTGCACGATTGACCAGATTGAACTTATCGATTTCCTTCGCGATTTTTTCACGATCACGGCCCGCCGCAAAAGGAGTCACGCCCCAATCCGGGATGGACAGGACAACCACTTTCGCTGGTTCCCGGCCTGCATATTCGATTGCCTTCCCAAGCAGGAAGCGGAAGTCCTCGCGATATTCATTCACGGAGTAACCGCGGTATTGATCGTTGACGCCGATCAAAAGTGTGACCAGATCGTAGGTCCCCCTGGGGGTATTAATTTGAATTCCTTCCCAGAGTTCATCCACCGTCCAGCCGGTGCGCGCAATCATCGTGACTTCGGCTTGAAGCCCTTCGGCTTCGAGCAACGTTTCAATTTGATTGGGCCAGCGATCCTCTGCCGGGACACTTTCCCCAATGGTGTACGAATCGCCCAGGGCAAGATAACGAATGATTGGCATATCCTCTTCTCCCAAAATTTTCTCTACGGGTGCTGCCCGGCAGCTCACAAGCAGTGCAAGGCAAAACAATAAAATATGTTTCACCTCAGCGATTATAGCTATAAAACTTCTTTTTAGTGGATGACGAACAAAAAAGACACGACCGATGTGGTCGTGTCCCAAATAAAATGCCTACTGTTGTATGCGCTCAAACTGTCTGGCACGCGTCAGGCTGAAGATGGCGAGCCCAAGCATAAGGGCGGCCGCGATCCACGCGCTGAGCACGACCATGGGAGCAGTTATCTGCTTGACCGCGATCCCCACGAATGCCCAGACCAGCACAGACAGATATCCCACGTCCCGCCGCGTCCATGCCATTGCCAGGCCCAGCAGGGAGGCGACTGCCAGCATGATCACCGCCCAGGTTTGAGCAGCGATACCGAACCCGTCCCAATCGACGAAATACAACCAGGAGGTGATGTTCGCGACGGTGGCCACCGTGATCCAGCCAAGATAGACACTGAACATAACATCCACGGACCAGTACTCAGCCCGCGGAACGGACGAGCGGTTTACATTCAGGCGGAGATAACTGGCGATCAGCAATCCCAGCAAAGCTAACATGACCAGCACACTCAAACCAAACAAGTTGTAGTGCCAGCAGAACAGCCAGGCGGCGTTGGCAAGGTTGCTGAGCGCGAACAGATAACCCAGCTGGCGTAGGCGCGGGCTTTCCTTCTGGGAAGGCAAAAATTGAAAAATGATGAAAGCAATCCAACCCAGGTAGATGACGCTCCAAATGGAAAAGACGTAACCAGCCGGAACGAAATAGACTTGAAACCGGTCCGAGATTTCGCCGGTATCCTGCCCGTTAAGCGGCAGCGTTACTGCCAGAATATTGATGGTGAGTGCCAGCAGTACGGTCAACACGCTGGCGGACTGGCGGATAGTATCTTTGGACATGCAAATTCCTTTCGTAGCTCTTGTAGGGCGGGTTTGCAACCCGCCAAAATTTCTATTTTCGAATAACTGTCAGGCTGCCCCGCCAGCGCGGGACCTTCGGAAAGCCTGACCTACAGGTTCCAGATCAATGCAGGGATGCGGCTGACCTTGCCCCAGGTGCTAAGAGAGGCGCGGCGGGTGAAGACATCGTAATCGTTTCTTTCAATCTCATCAAGAATCCCCTGATAAAAGACGGACGCGGCGCCAACGGCGGGCTGTCCCTCCCTTTCGAGCATTTTTATGCCTGCCCAGGATTCTTTATACAGCTGGCGTGTACGCTCGATCTGGAACTTCATGAATTGACGCCAGTTATTGGTGATGCGCCCGTCGGCAATATCTAATTCATGAATGCCATAAAAGGCAAGTTCCTCGCGGGGCAGATAAAGACGCCCGTTTCTGTAGTCCTCACCCACATCGCGCAGGATGTTGGTCATCTGCAACGCGACGCCGAGCTTGATGGCATAGGGAACAGCTTGATGATCGCTAAACCCTACAATGTACATGCTCATCAGTCCCACCGTAGAGGCGACGCCGTAACAATAGGTGGCAAGTTCGGCGAAGGTCTGGTAGCGGGTTTGGGACAGGTCACGGGCGACGCCGTCGATCAGTTGCAGGGCGTAGTGGCGTGGGATGTGGCAGCGGGTGAGGGTATCAGCCCATGCGGCAGCGACCAGGTCGTGGTCGGCGAAGGAGTCTGTCTCCACCATCGTACGCCAGTAATCCAATTGGGTTTCTCGTTTGGCATCTGAAGCTTCATCCACAATATCATCCACGGTCCGGCAGAAGGCATACAAGGCACGGACGGCGGAGCGTTTGTCCTCGGGGAGCAGCCCGGAAGCAAAATAAAAGGATTTGCTGTGCCGGGCGGTAACCTTCTCTGCCTGTTTGTAAGCTGTGCGCAGCGAGGCATCCCCAGCCCAGTAGGAGAAGAGGGGACGAGTGCGTGGATGTGGCACGCTGCCGGCGAGCGCAAGGAGTTGATTTTCCCAATTGGCTTGTACTTGCATAAGAACCTCCAGATTTGGTGTTAGCCATATTGTACAGGTTTTGCACAGTTTGTCAAGGTTTTATAAAGAAATACATTGACAAATTATTGACAAAGTGTATAATAGCTATAATCTGGTGGTTGAGTAGGCGGCGCTTGCCAGCCATATTGAAATCACCACCAAGCAAATTTTCTCACTTACAGGTGGTCTCGACTGCTTGCGTCTCGACCACCTCAGAAAAATGGAGACCGAATGCAAAAACCAACTGCTCTTGTGATCGGCGCCGGGATCGGCGGGATCACCACCGCCGCCCGGCTCGCCAAAAACGGATATGATGTGACCGTGCTGGAGAAGGAATCCACCCCCGGCGGGCGCGCCAACCAGATCCTGCACGAGGGTCACCGCTTCGACGTCGGGCCGACGCTATTCCTCATGCCTGAGATCTGGGAGGAGACCTTTGCCGCCCTCGGCGAACGGATGAGCGATCATCTCGAGCTCAAGCGCATCGACCCCACCTACAAGGTCCACTTCGATGACGGCTTGCAGCTGGAACTGACCTCGGACATCGGCAGGATGCAGACGCAGCTCGAAAGCGTGGAGAAGACCGCCTTTACCGGCTTTCTCAACTACATTGCCGAGGGCAGCAAACACTACAAGATGTCGGTGGAAAAATTTGTAGGGCGAAATTTCTACAACATCTTCGAATATTTCTCGCCGGGGAACCTCCCCCTCCTGTTCCAGCTCAAGGCGTTGAAGAAGCACTACGCCAATGTGAGTAAATACTTCAATGACGATAGACTCAAGGCTGCCTTCACCTTCCAAAACATGTACCTGGGGTTAAGTCCCTACGACGCGCCCGCCACCTACTCCCTGCTGCAATACACGGAGCTGGCAGAGGGCGTCTGGTATCCGATGGGCGGCATGTATGCGGGGATTCAGGCGCTCGTGAAGATCGCCGAAAAACTGGGTGTGAAGTTTATTTACAACGCGCCTGTAAAAAAGATGAAAGAGGAACGAGGCAAAATCACTTCGGTCGTCACCGAAGGTGGGAGCGAGTTCACGGCGGATATCTTCATCGGCAACGCGGACCTTCCTTATATCTATAAAGAGCTTCTACCTAAAAACAAAGAAGCGAAGAAGCTTGAGAACAAACTGTACACCTGCTCCACCATCATGTTCTACTGGGGCGTGGACAAGGAATATCCGCAGATCGCGCACCACAATGTTTTCCTTGGTGGCGATTACAAAGCGTCGTTCGATCAGATCTTCAACGATCACACTTTGCCTGAAGCCCCATCGTTCTACGTCCATGCGCCGGCGCGCACCGATCCGGCCGCCGCGCCGAAGGGACAGGACACACTTTATGTCCTCGTGCCCGTCGGTCATCTTGATGCGCGTTGCGAACAGGATTGGGAAGCATTAGTGAAACGCGCCCGCGAAACTGTGCTCAACCGTCTTGCCAGGGAGATGGGCGCGGACGACCTCAAAGAGCATATCAAGTTCGAGATTGTGTACCAGCCAAAAGTCTGGAAGGAACGCTTCAACCTCGAAAAGGGCGCTGCCTTCGGGCTGAGCCACAACTTCTGGCAGGTTGGCTATCTCCGCCCGCAGAACCGTCACAAACAATACAAGAATCTCTACTTTACGGGTGCATCCACCCACCCAGGCACCGGCTTGCCGATCGTTTTGCTCTCTGCCCGTCTGACGACAGAGCGCATCCTGAAAGAAGCAGGTACAATATCTCTACAAAACATGGTCAACGCGCTCGCCGAAGCACGCGTATAAAAGGTAATCAATGGTCAGCACAACACCCGCCTTCAACCTGAAAGTCGTCCTCAAGGAAACCGGCATCGCTGCCGATACCTTGCGCGCCTGGGAGCGCCGCTATGGGCTCCCCATGCCGCAACGCAGTCCGGGTGGTCACCGTTTATATTCGCAGCGTGATATCGAAACCATCAAATGGCTGCTAAAACGACAGACGGAGGGACTTTCCATCTCCCGCGCGGTGGATCTGTGGAACGAACGCCTCGCCTCCGGCACGGACCCACTAGCTGTTTCCGTTCAACCCGTTGTCCTCCCCACTTCAAACGGGAACCTTGAAAGCTTGCGCCAGGACTGGATTGCGGCCTGCTTCAAATTTGATACGGTTGCCGCAGAACAGATCCTCAACCAGGCGTTTGCCGTACATTCCGTGGAGGTCACCTGCACCGAAGTCATGATGCGAGGTTTGTATGAAGTTGGCGAAATGTGGCACAAGGGCGCAAGCACTGTCCAACAGGAACATTTTGCTTCGGAGATCGCCATGCGGCGGCTGGAAGCTCTCATCAGCGCCTCGCCGGCCCCGACACGGACGGAAACGATCCTGGTTGCCTGTCCCCCGGAGGAGTGGCATGTCTTTCCTTTGTTATTGATCACGCTCTTGCTGCGCCGGCGCGGCTGGAATGTCGTCTTTCTGGGGGCTGTCGTTCCGACCGAGCAAATGGAAGAAACGATCAAGACAGTTGGCCCGAAACTGGTGATCCTCTCCACACAGACGTTAACGGCCGCGGTCTCGTTGCGCACGATGGCGCGCTTCCTGCAGGAAAAAGATATCCAAACCGCCTTTGGCGGACGAGTGTTCAATCACATCTCAGGTATATCGGGTCGCATCCCGGCGCATTTCCTGGGGAATACCATCGAATCCGCCATCCCGATGATCGAAAGCCTGGTCGCCGATCCCAGCCTGCCACCCGAGGAGGACCCAATCGACCAAAGAACTCTGCAACTTGTGGCAGCGTACAAAGAAAAGCGGCCTAGGATCGAGAAAGTGCTTTTGGATTACATCAAGTTTCAAAGCCAGACGATCGATTACATCGATACAGCCAATCATTTTCTTGGCAATACCTTGACTGCCGCATTGGAACTGGGTGATATTTCCTATATTTCCACAGACATACACTGGCTCGGCAGCTTACTCATCGGGCACAACGTCTCTTTGTCGCTTGTGCCTGTGTTCCTTCATTACTACGCGCAAGCTACGCGGGAGGTCATGGGCGAAGAGGGCCAACTCATTTCAGAATGGCTCACCGTGGAAGTTCAAAAACTCAAAGCATAGGTCCATCCATCCACAAGTTTTCAGGCAGACGTCCGGAGGCCCATCTCCCAGATGCCATCATTTCTGCTGCGCATCCCTAGGATGTTGAAAGAGGAAATCAACATGACGGAAAACAAACGCGATCTTTCCATGTCCATGGCGCGCGCAAACGTAATTGTGCTGTTCGTCAGCATTCCCGTTTTCATTGCGCAGTTTGCCATCTTCATTCTCTCGCAGGAGGTGGAAAATGTGGGGCTAACGTTCAATCCTGTCCTTCTCATGCTGGCGGTCATCCTGGGTATCGCGACACATGAAATCATTCATGGACTGAGTTGGATGGTCTTTGGACACAAACCTCTTTCTGTGATCAGGTTTGGCTTTCAATGGAAAACCCTCACACCCTATGCCCACTTGCAGGAACCCGTCGAGGTAAGCGCCTATCGGATAGGTACGTTTATGCCAGGATTTATTTTGGGAATATTCCCTTATGCTTTGAGCCTTCTGCTCAATGACGGCAATCTCTTCTGGTTCAGTTTGTTTCATACGGCAGGCGCGAGTGGAGACTGGTTGGTCCTGTGGCTGATCCGTAAGGTAAAAAGGGGAACACTCGTTGAAGATCATCCCACGCATGCAGGCTGTTACGTGCTCGAGTCGGTAAATGAACAATAATGCAAATATAAAGCCTGCTATCCGTCTGCTTCAAAGCTCAGATATCCAGGAAATCGCAGCTGCATTTCAGCAACTCGGCTGGAATAAACCTGCCTCGCAATATGAACATTATCTGATGGAACAGGAACAAAAAGCCCGGGATGTGTACGTCGCTTTTGTGGAGGCAAAATTTGCAGGCTATCTCACCATCTGCTGGACCTCTGACTATGAACCGTTTCGCGAGGAGCATATTCCTGAAATTATGGATTTCAATGTGCTGCCGAAATTTCGGCGCCAGGGAATTGGCACGCAGTTGATGGACCAGGCTGAAAGTGAAATCGCCAAAGTTAGCTCCGTGGCAGGGATTGGCGTCGGCATGACTCCCGATTACGGCGCGGCGCAACGATTATATGTTTTAAGAGGATACATCCCCGATGGGCGCGGGTTGCGTTATCGGGATCACCCCGTCAGCTATCGTGAAGAAGTTACCGTGGACGACGATTTAGTGCTGTATTTTACGAAGAATTTGAACAGGTAGGATGAATAATATTTCTGCTGAAACAGGCCGCGCCGCATTGCGCGCCCTGATCAAGGAAGGTTCCCCGCTGGGGCCCTTGAAAGTGATGGCAAAGCAAGTCGGGCGCTTCTTCCAGATCCCGCTTCCGGGCTTTCGTCCGTTCGTGGTGTTTGGACCCGAGGCAAACCGCAAAGTACTTGTTACCGAACGGAACAAGGTTCTGTGGCGCAACACCGATCCGGTCATGGATCTGTTGCGGCAAGGTGTGTTAGTCATGGATGGTAAGGAACATGACCATTATCGTGAGTTAATGGAACCAGCGCTTCACCCCTCGCAGCTTTCGAACTACACCCGGATGATGATCGAGCAGACCGACCGCGTCTCCTCCACGTGGAAGGAGGGTGAAACCGTTGACATGCTGGTGGAAGCCCGCAAGATCGCGCTGCTCATCATCATGCAGGCACTCTTCAGCAAGGATGTCTGGGGTGACCTGCCGCGCATCTGGACGCCCATTCGCAAAGCCATCCAGTATATTTCGCCGGGGATGTGGATCCTTTGGCGCAGGATGCCGCGGGTTGGCTTCAAGAGACATCTGAAAGTATTGGATGATTTCCTGTTTGAAATTATCGAGGAAAGAAGAAAGAGGAAAGGGGCAACGCAAGATCTTTTACAGCACCTGATCGACGCGGGTCTCAGCGCTGACGTCATCCGTGACCAGATGCTGACCATGCTGATCGCAGGCCACGACACCTCCACTGCCCTGCTGGCATGGACGTTCGCCTCCCTCGGTCAGCATCCCGACGTCCAGGCGCGCCTGGTCAAGGAAGTAGATTCGCTGGACAGATCTCCCCTGCTCGACCAGGTCATCAAGGAGAGCCTGCGCCTGTATCCGCCCATCCATATCGGCAACCGGCTGGTCGCCGAAGAGTTGGAGTTCAGCGCCGGGAACATCCCTGCCGGGGAGCGGATGTTTTATTCGATTTACCTCACGCATCGGGATCCTGACATCTGGGAAAATGCGGAAGATTTCTGCCCAGAACGTTTTGCTCACGGGCGGAAGACACCTCCTTTTTCATATGTGCCGTTTGGAGGCGGGCCGCGGGCGTGTATCGGCGCGGCCTTTGGTCAGGCGGAAGCACGGATCGTTCTGAGGCGTTTGCTGCAAACATACAGATTCGAGTTCACAAATCACAAGATCCATGCTCATATGGGCGCGACGCTCGAGCCGCGCCCGGGTGTGATGATGAAAGTAACGAAAAGAATTTAACCACAAAGAGTACTAAGGAACACAAAGAAGACCTTTGTGAAAACCTTGGTGATCCTTCGTGTATTTAGTGGTGTAAATTATGACCTATTTCAGTTTTCTTCTACGCTTCCTTGTTATCCCGATCCTCGTCTTCATCGTCATCACCTATTGGGATCATAAAAAGAACAGGCAGGTCCACGGCTTTCGCAGTGGACGCTTCGTGTGGTCCGCCATTGGCATCCACATCCTGCTGGCAGTGATCTACACCACGCCCTGGGATAATTATCTCGTTGCAACAGGGGTGTGGTATTACAACCCCGAGCTGGTAACGGGACTGGTGATCGGCTATGTGCCGATCGAGGAATACACATTCTTTGTTCTGGAGACGATCTTATCCGGGCTCTGGTGGTGGTTCCTGGCACGCACACTTTCCTCCCCACAAAAAGAATTTAAGCCAAACAAAATACCTGTTTACCTGTCTACCTGTGTACTTGTAATACTCTGGCTCGTCTTCACCTCTCTCTTCTTTTTCGGCGAGGCAAAGTGGACCTACCTCTCCATCATCCTCTTCTGGGCGCTGCCTCCCATCTTCATTCAAGTCCTTTTCGGCGCGGACATTCTCTGGCATTATCGCAAACTGGTCTTCTGGAGCATCTTCGTCCCGGGGCTCTATCTTTCGCTGATGGACATCCTCGCGCTGGCGGAAACGACGTGGTCGATCTCCCCGAGCCAAACCACCGGGATTTTGTTCTTTGGAATATTGCCGCTGGAAGAAGTCCTGTTCTTCTTTGTCACGAACATGTTGATCACGTTCGGCATAACGCTGCTGCTGGCACACGTCAGCCAGGAGCGACTCGCGGGACTCAAGGGACAGGTTCAGGCGTGGAAAGAGCGGCGGGTGCCTCGCCCCCAGTCACATTGACCAGGTCATGGATCCACTTCCGTGAGAGGAAGCGTCTCAGAATGATGATCGCCTTGACCGCTTCCTCCAGCAGGACCATTGCGTAGACTCCGTAGACGGGGAGATGCAAAACGAATCCGCCGATCAGCGCGCTGGGTACGCCGATCATCCAAATGGAAAACAATTCTGTGAACATGGCGTAGCGCGTGTCGCCGCCCGCACGCAGGGCGCCGATGAAGAGCATAAAGTTGAAAACCCGCAGCCAGATCGAAAGTGAGTAGACCAGCATGAGTCCGCGCAAATTATCCGCGGCGGGACCTGAGAATTTGGATAGATCAATGACCGTCTCACGCAGGCTCAAGACAAGGATGCCTATCAGGATCGCCGCGCCCACGCCCAGGATCGTAAAACGACGTCCATACTCAAAAGCGTGGTCTCTCCCACCTTCACCGATCTTGTTGCCGACCATTACGGAGCAGGCATTGCCCAAGCCGATGAACAACACGAACATCAGCTCCTCGATCGTGGCATTGAGATTGACTGCTGCGATGGCATCCGTGCTGATGCGGGCGTAGACCGCGTTGTAGCTGGTGATGCCAAGCGACCACAATACTTCGTTGAGCGCAGCCGGCATGGAGGTTTTCAATACCCTGAACAGGAATGGGCGGTCGAAGCGAAAGAACGAGAGCGGATGCGCGGCAAGAGGCGTTTTCCGCACATAGACCAGCGTCAACAACAGGATACTCTGCAATACCCACCCGATGCATGTCCCAATTGCCGCACCGCGCACACCCAGGGCAGGCAGACCGGCAACCCCAAAGATCAGAAGATAACCAATGATCGTCTTGATCATCAGCGATATCCCCGCGACGATCATGGGCAGCGCGACCTGGGTAATACTGCGCAGCACCGAGGCATACGAAACAGTGATCGCCGTGAAGACATAACTCAAGCCAACAATCCGCAGATAGTCACTGCCCAGTTGGATGACTTCAGGGTCCTCCGTGTAAAACCCCATTAATCGTTCAGGCAGGAAGACCGCCGCACAAGACAACAGCGCGCCGACCGAAACGGCGATCACCAAACAGATGCCAAGGACATGGCGGATCTGTTCCACATCGCCCTTGCCCCAGAACTGCGCAGTGAAGATCGCCATCCCGCTCGTGATCCCGAAGAGGAACAGGATGAGCAAAAAGAAGATCTGGTTTGCCAGCCCGAGCGCGGCAACCGAGGTCTCGCCCAGCTGACTGACCATCAGCACATCGATCAGGTTGAGCACAGCAAAAATCAGCTGCTGGACGGCGATCGGCAGGGCAATGACCAGCATGGTGCGGAAGAAATCTCTGTCTCGAAAGAACGACATATTCATAAGCGGCTTATTTTATCAAAAGAGCCCAAGGTTTATACCATTTGGTATGGTACAAAACCCTTGCGAGAATTACGCTCCTGAAGTGCCCTGATCAGGCGGGAATTCAATTTTCTTTCAAAGATAATTTACTTTCTTTGAAAGAAAAATCGTTTCCTTTCAAGAGAATTTGGATTTCCCTGCGTATCTTTCGATCCCCCTTCCTGGCAATAACCCCGTGAATGCCTTTAAAACCCTGACAGTCACCTTCAAATGCAAAGTGACTGTCATTACGAACTGAAAACTGATTACTGAAGACTGAGGTTACTGAAGACTAATTACTGATCCTTCGGTGCTTCCCGAACAATGTACAATGGCCTGCCTTTGGCTTCATCGTACAGGCGGCCGATGTATTCCCCAAGGATACCCAGCGAGATCAACTGCACGCCGCCCAGGAAGAGGACCGCGATCAACGTGGTGGCTTGACCGAAGAACGCCTGGGAACCGGTGATGCGCAGGTAAACAACCGGGATGATGGCAAGGATCGCAATCCCCGCCGAGGCAAAGCCGAAGAACGTGGCGACCTGCAGGGGGAAGTAGGAAAAGCTCGTGATCGCATTGAGCGCCAGGCGGAACATTTTCCGGAACGGATATTTTGTTTCGCCTGCTACACGCGCCGCCCGTTTGTAGTCAACGCCGATCTGTTTGAAGCCCACCCAGGCGGACATGCCGCGCGGGAAGCGGTGCCGCTCACGCATTTGCCTGAGCACATCCACCACCTTGCGATCCATCAAACGGAAGTCACCCGTATCGAGCGGGATCTTGACATCCGTGATGCGATAGATGAGGCGGTAGAACAGGGAAGCAGTCCACAACTTGAACCATGATTCCCCTTCGCGCTCGGCGCGCACTGCATAGACCACCTCGTACCCTTCCTTCCATTTCTTTGCCATTTCCAGGATCACTTCGGGAGGGTCCTGCAGGTCGGCGTCGATGATGACCACCGCCTCGCCGCGTGCATAGTCCCAGCCCGCGGTAATGGCGATCTGATGGCCGAAGTTGCGCGCGAAGATCACGGGGCGCACGCGCTTGTCTTCCCTGCCAAGCTCGCAGATCACCTCGGTGGAGCCGTCGGTGGAACCATCGTCCACAAGGATGAGTTCCCAGGTCTCCTGGGTGGAATCCATCACCTCTTTGACGCGGCGGTAAAGCTCCGGAAGATTTTCCAGTTCGTTATAGATGGGGGCAACGATCGAATAGGTGATTTTCATTCTTTTATCTTTTCCTGAGCGGGCAACTCATCAGAGGCAGAGTCGCTCATTAAGGTCGCGGCCGCGGGAGGGGCGTCAACCGGCTGTCCCTTCGCCAGGCGTTCGCGCCTTTCTTTTCTCGTCCACTTGCGACGCGGCTCCTGGGCTTCCGCAGGAGCAACAAACTGCCGGCTCCCATCATCCTCGAAGGGCGGCAATCCAACGACACGCCGCTGGATGTAGCCCGCGATCACCACCACGGATGCCAGCACAGGGACTACCAGCAATGCCCCCAGGATGCCTTTCAGGATGGTGGCGATCATGATGGCAATGAAGACGAGCGCTTCGTTCATGTGCACACTGCGCCCCATAATATAGGGCCGCAGGAAGAAGTTCTTCATGTTGATAAGCACCAGATAGACGATGATGACAATGCCTGTCACCCAAAAGTTGGAAAGCGGGATCCAGGTGGAGCCCTCCAGCAAGGCAACGCCTGCAGCCAGAACCATCGCCAGGAACGGACCGACATCCGGCACGAGTGTGAAAAGCCCGGCGACCATCCCCAGAACGAAGGCGCCCGGGATCCCTAAAATGAGCCAGGCGATGGTAAAGGTCACTCCGACGATGAACATCAAAACGATCTGGCCCCGCAGGTACGCCAACCAGACTCTGCGAATGCGATTGTACAACTCCTGCATCTCCGGACGGTAAGGTGGCGGTGCCAGGTTGATCAAAAAATCACGCATCTGGGGCCACTTGGATAAAAACAGGTGCACGCTGACCAGGATGACCAAAAACCAGAGCACTCCCACCGAGGTGGTTTCGAGCACCTGGATGGCTTCTTCAGGCAAAGGCGATAAGACAGCATTTTGAAACTGAAAAATACTCTGTCCCCATTCCTCCAAATGGAAGACCAGCCCGGCAAAACGGATGGGCATCGAAAGTGTCTGGCGCAGCTGGTTCGACAGATCCAGTACATCTTTCACAATAATCTGCAGCTCATCATAGAAGATCGGCAGGAGTATGGAGGGCAGTCCGATCAGCAGGATGACCGTGGAGAAATAGACCAGGTTCACTGCCGTCGCGCGGTTCATCCGGGTACGCGCCGTAAGGTAAATCACAGCCGGATTGATCAGATACGCAACGAACGCAGCAACGACCAAATTGGTGACTGCGTCGCGCGCATAGATCAGGAGCGCAATCACCAGGATAAGACTGACGATCCCGACAACGTAACGGAAAGGTAAACTCCAGGTATCTCTCATAATTACAACAACCGTTTGACTGCATCCAACGTCGGTTCAATGATCGGCGCAGACGGAACCGCCTGCATCGCGGCGCGGACGTCTTTGAGGCCGCTCCCTGTATTTAACACCAGGATCGGATCTTCGCTTCCCACCACGCCTGAGTGGGCAGCCTTGACCAGACCCGCGTAGGCGGTCGCCCCGGCCGGTTCCGCGAAGACTCCCTGGGTACCAAGCTCTGCGATGGCTTGGAGGATTTCTTTATCTGATACATTAACGTACGTTCCCCCCGTTTCCTTCGTCGCGCGCACCGCCCGGACGCCATCTCGCGGCAGGTCAACGGAAATACTATCCGCAATGGTTTTGGCGGAGACCGGAACAATCGTCTCGGTCTCCTCGTGGAAGGCGTTCGAGATCGCAGCCGAGCCCTCCGCCTGCACCCCGATGATGCGGGGCATGTCTGGCAGCCAGCCCAGTTGGTAGAGATCCTTGAAGCCCTTGTGAATGCCGGAAATAATATTTCCATCGCCCACGGAAACAAAGACTGTGAGCGGCGCGTGATCTTCACTGGCACCGACCTGCTCGTGCCACTTTTCGTGTGCGTCTTCCCACCACTCCCAGATTTCCAGTGCGGCGGTCTTCTTTCCTTCGGCAGTGAAGGGGTTGTAGCCCGTGTTGCGGCAGTACCAGCCAAACTCGTCCGCGGCTTTGACAGTCAGGTCAAAAGCGTCATCATATGTGCCATCCACCAGGATGACTTTCGCGCCAAAGACCAGCAGCTGCGCCACTTTTGCCTGCGGTGCAGACTTGGGCGCGAAGATGATCGCCTTCTGCCCTATCGCAGCAGACATACCCGCCAGCGCTGCACCCGCGTTCCCGGTGGAAGCAGTGACCACCACTTCGGCTTTGATCTCCTGGGCACGCGACACGACAATGGCGCTGGCTCGGTCCTTGAAGGAAGCCGTCGGGTTGCGTGACTCGTCCTTGAGCCACAGGCTTTTCAAGCCGAGTTTCGCCGCCAGGCGCGGCAGCGCATAGACCGGGGTCCCGCCCGCGATGTGGAGCGGCGTCCCAGTCCCGGAAGGTTCCTGAACCGGAAGAAGCGGCAGAAACCGCCACAGGGATGGGTCGCTGCGCGAGAGGATGTCCTCCGGCTTGTACTTGTTCCGGATGGAATCGTAATCCAGGACTACATCCAGGTTGCCGCCATCTTTTGAACAGGTATACGTGACTTCGGTCGGAGAATATTGCTCTCCACATAATGAACAACGATAACCCACAAATTTATGCATATGTGATTTCCTTCTTCTCGCCCCAATTGTACCTGATGCAGATCACAGAGTGCGAATGGACTAAACACTCTCTAAGCATTATTTAAAAAGGACTCGCAGATTTGATCTGCGAGTCCTTTTTTCATTAAATCAGTCTCTTCTACCCGGCGAAACCACAGCCAGAGACCATACGAATTTTACGGCCACTGATACCAGGCTGCACCTTCCCTGACATTGAAGGTTGTCATCATATCGGCAGTTGCTGCGATGGTCCCGTCAATATCCGGAGTCGCAGAGGCGAGGAATGCCGAGATAATCACCCGGTACTGTGCCTGGGCATCATTGGGCAGGATCGTGCCATGCTGGTCCAGGATCAGCTTGTCAGGATTCTTGCTGACATACTCCTGCAGTTCCTGGCGGATCGGATCAGAGAACTGCAGCGGGTCAATGTCGGTGCGGGCGAACAGCCCGCCCTGGATAAGATCTGCGGGGATCTGAAGTTCGGGCGAAGCTACAACGCTCAACCATGCCCGGCATTCCTCAGGATGAGGCGCACCGACCGCACAGCCATAGGTATCAGGGTGGAAGAGCAGGATGCGCTCAGGTTTTGTTGGATAGCTCACCGCTCCAAAGTCAACACCCGGCTGCCAGTTGGAACCTTTCACAAAGGCACCGATTGCCCAGGTGCCCATGATCGTCATGGCAGCCTGCTCGGTACCCACCGCGGAAACCGCCTGGTCCCAGCTCAAGCTCGCGTGATCGCCCATGTTTATGTACAGTTGCAACGCAGCAAATTTTTCCAAGGATTGCCGGAAGATGGGATCATTGGCGACGTCGATTTCACCCTTGAAGAACTGGACATAATATGCGGGTCCGCCCAATTCCAGCATGATGGTATCGAGCACAAAGACATCCGCCCAGTTGTCCTTCGAACCCACCGCCAGACAATCCATGTCGGATCTGGCTTCCTGGACGGCATCGCAAGCCGCGATCAATTCATCATAACCGGTCGGAGCAGTCAATCCCAGTTCATCGAACAGCTTCTGGTTATAGTAGAGAATGTTCTCAAGGTGCATGTTCAATGGAACGGAATACGGATGACCGTCAATGGTTACGGCATTGAGCAATGGCTTGGGAATCTTACTGGCATAGTCGCTCTCTGCGTAAAAATCATCCAGAGGCTCCAAAACACCACTGTCTACATAGTCCTTCAACTCGGCGCCACCCAGAGTCGGGAATGTATCAGGCGGAATGCCAGCGGTGATACGCGCGTTCAACACGAGGCGGTGTTCGCTTCCAGCTCCGCCTTCTACAGGATTCTCTACAATCTCAATATCTGGGTACGCGGTATTTAATGCCGCAAACATGGCATCGGCAGCCTCACGTTCCCCCGGGGCGGTCCACCAGTGGAAGACTTCCAATTGCTTTCTGGGCAGTGCTGGAGGCGCCAGCGCAACTACCTGGACTTCCTCTTCCTTTGTCTCAATAACGGTGACTGGTGTGGCTATTGGTACACAGGCGGAAAGACCTGTGGCAGTCACAACGAGCAGAGCGATCAAGCTGTGCAGTATCTTTCTGGTCATTTTGTTCGTCTCCTTTTCCAAATTCGGCAATGCTTTGCAAGTCATCTTGATGAACTTCCTGGGATCGGAGCGCCTGTTCCATGATTGGAACTGGTTCGATATGCCTCTTTTGCTGCCAACGCGTCTCAATGATCTGAGGCAGGCTCTGTACGGTAACATGGCTTACGTTGCCCAGCTTTTGACAGACTGTTGTGAGTGGGGATCAATAAAAAGCGGATTCAAATGCATCATCAAACCCCACAATCGCCAGGTCTTGAGAAGGGACGCGCGGACCCGCCTGATAAATCGTCCTAAAGACCCAGGCTTCGGTCCATATCCCAGTTCATCAATTGCAACTGGAACTCTTCGGTGGTTTTGCAAATTAGAATAATGAGAGACAATTGCTATCGTTATCAATGATGATAACGTTTCCATGAGGGATGGTAAACCTTTCCTATCCACTGTCAATAATCAATTTTGATAGGTTGTTAGAAAATGCTTATATCCTTTAGAACTTGTCGGATGAGCAACTCACAACAAATAGGCTGCTATGCTCCGCCGCTTCGCCAGAACATGACTGTTCAGACCTCTTCGGAGAGCTTTGAAGGTGGCGCGTCCGAGCCGGCCCAGCCAGAGGATGATCCCCTTGCTTATGGGATGGAAACCAGGGTCCCGCGTGATCCGCCCGGCGCTGCATTTCTTTTTCGGGTCGCAGGATCGCCCTCCCCGCAGGGACAGGTCGTTTTGGACGCAATCGGGCGCGCTCCAGGATGACTATAGGATGAGCGAAGGATGACTGGAGGAGGACTACCCCGGCTGCCGGGGCGGGAGTCACCGCGTTTGCCGACAGTTTCTAAAAGCAAAAAGGATTTGTTTTAGGTTAATCATCTACTTTTGAATACGCGCTCTTTTGCTCATCAGTACAGAGATGATTAACATGAATACAACCAAAATGATTGTGGTGTAGACCGAAAAAGAACTGGAAACAGGCTCGTTGGAAGGGATTAAAGTCTGGGTTGGGGCGGGAGCGGGCGTAGCGGCCCTGGGAACGCTGACCAGGGACCTCCCATTCAGCGTAAAGACAAAGAGCGCAATGGCATGGTACTCTTCACTTTTCAAAACTCCGGGGCTTTGCGGGGGGTGTGTGGCTTCGAGGTAATCGGATAGTTGCTCCACAGACATAAACTGCGTAAGATGAGTATCATTTACAACTGCGGGAACAACTGTTGGGATGGGAAAGCCTTCGTCGCCCACCCGCCCGACATGGCAACCGCGCCCCCAGCAGTTCTGGTGTTCCGGCTCCCAGATGCCGCGGAACTCGTCGGTGAGACCCTGCCCCCGGTCGCCGTGACAGGTCATGCACCAGTGCCAGTAGAGGTTCCGGCCCAGCTCGTATTCGGTTGGGTTCGGAGGCAGCGGCGGCTCCTCGAGCGGATCATAGGTCGGCGTAGGAGAGGCGGCCCCTTGCTGTGCGACTGCCGTTTGGAGAGGCTGTGCAGCAAAAAGGGCAAGCAAAGGAAGAAGCAGAAAAGCAGGTTTGTATAGTGTTTTCATTGTGAAGGAAGACACATAGAGTATACCCCCCGCATCAGACCT